>ERZ835762.108-NODE-108-length-111430-cov-5.389118_pt1 | contig 111430 bp, 117 predicted proteins | sample MGYA00519687_ERZ835762 | MGnify/ENA primary metagenome ERZ835762 (study PRJEB31850, sample SAMEA3708783) | human gut metagenome | biome: human gut; feature: human-associated habitat; material: faeces | place: China | collected 2014 ... | reverse complement strand
AGAAGTACTTTTCTATCTGTTGCTTTTTGATTTTCCTAAAAATCCTGCCTATTGAAGATGGATGCAAAGGCGCTCCCCACGGCAGGCGAGTTGCCTCGGCAAAGGTCGGATATTTGGAAATATTGTTGTCTTGGTTAAGGATTATGAAGTACGCAATCGATAAAACTTTTAGATAGTCCCGGCGCTGAGGAAAGGCTGTTTTGAGAGCTTCTCCAATGGGAGATTGAACAACGAGCTGATCCAGTGCCCAGGTAGCTCCCGCGTGCAGTTGTTTGACTTCCATTGCCTGAGAAAGCGTAAAGCCGCCTTCGTTCATGGGAGTAAAGACATAATCTTTACCTTTGCGTTCACAGATAAAGTCCCTCAATTCCGGGCGCTCAGCTAAAAAATGGTCATCCCATCGGATTCTTCCCTCTTTCTCGCCTGAGGTGACAGAGCCGACTTTCTTGAAGCTGGCGCGGTAACTTCTCTTTTTCTCCGGGTCCCATTTGTTCTTGTAGGTGTAAACGTAGAAAGCCGAAGGGCTCTTTTTAATGATGAGCGGAGGAAGCTGGGGCGTTTTCATAATTAAAATAGATTATCCGGTTAGGTAATCTAGTATAACATAAAAAATCCTTTTACTCCACTGAAATAAAAGGATTTTTTTTGATTTTTAAACTTTTAGTGCCCTAGTTTCGCAATTTTTCAGCAGAAAACTCGCGGTTTTGAGAACTACAAGACCGCGAGTTTTGTTCTTCAGAACTTAGGCTTTTGCCTGCTCCGTCACCTCTTCCTTCGCTTCTTCAGAAGGTTTGTCTGCCTGAACAGCTTCGGCGGGAGCACCGGTTTCTGGCTGACCTTCTTCTTTTTGTTCAATTGCCGGAACGTCGGAAGCTTTGTCTTCTTCGGCCTTCGGAGCCTTGCGTTTGGATTCGGGTTTTACTTTTTCGAGCACAGCACCGAAGAATCCGTCGGTACCGTTGAGCTGAGGCAGCATCGCGAAGAAGTCACCGAATCTCTGAGCTTGATAGGGAGAGATTTCGATTCCCTGCTTGCCTAAGATTTCGTAAGAATTCAACAGGCGGAAATCGGGATTTTCAGCCAGGAAATCATTGATAACGTCCTGGTTTTCTCTCTGCAGAATCGAGCATGTCGCGTAGACCAAACGGCCACCGGCTTTCAGCATCTTGGCCGCAGAGCGAATCACGGATTTCTGAATCTCATTAATTCGATCAAGCTCTTCTTCTCCGAATCTCCACTTCAGATCCGGATTGCGGCGATACGTTCCGGTGCCGGAACACGGAGCGTCGACCAAGACTCTGTCCATCTTGCCGTAGAGTCTCTTCACACGCAGGTCGTGTTCATTGCGAATCACGGCAGGATGAATATTGGACAAACCGGCACGACGCATACGCGGTGTCAGACCGGCCAGACGCTTTTCGTTGACGTCGAAAGCATAGATGCGGCCCGTGGATTTCATCAGAGCGCCTAAAGCCAAAGTCTTTCCGCCGGCGCCCGCGCAGAAGTCGCAAACCATTTCGCCGCGTTTGGGCTGAACCAGACGAGCAATCAGCTGGGAGCCTTCATCCTGAACGTCAACCTTGCCTTCTTTATAAATCGGCCACTGAGTCAGTGCCGGCTTAATGTTCAAACGAACGCATTCCGGAGAGTACTGACCCTTTTCTGCCTGAACACCGTGCTGAGTCAGCTCTTCGATGACTTCATCAGGCGTCGCTTTGAGCGTGTTGACTCTCAGATCCAGAGGCGCACTCTGCTGCATGGCTTCAAACAAAGCTTTGTGGTCGGTGTACTGAACCACGGCTTTGTCGTAGAGCCATTTCGGCACTTCGGCCTGAATTTCTTTCGGAGCCTCGGAATTCTTCGGTCGAAGCATATTCTTCAGAGGTTCCTTTTCGCGTCCGAGGGTGGAATCCGGAATGCTGTCGATGCCGTACTGCAGCGCGAGCGTGAGCAGCCCGGTGAGCTTCGGTGCTTTAGCCGGGCAAACGGGCGCCATACGCCAAGTGATCATCGAGAGATGACGCATCGTGTAGTAAATGGCTTCGGCAATAATGGTTCTTTCGCGCGGACCGAGATGACGAGCGTTTTTGAAATAAAGACTCATCAGGACGTCTGCCGGTCCGTCGAGCTTCAAAATTTTGCGAAGAGCCTTTGCGAGTTCGTCCACAATCAGCGAAGTAATACGAACTTCGCCGTTGTGCGTGCTCTTCATTCGAGGATTAGGCGCCTTCTTCGGATCATGCGTTCTTCTTTCTTCCGGCGACATACGAGCCAAACGTTCTTTGGCTGCACGCTGACGATCCGTCAAATGACGCTTGGGCGCTTCCCGGCGTCTGCCCGGGCGAGCGGCCCCGCTTCTATTCGTTTTAGATTCCAATTTATTACTCCGTGTGGCAGAGCGGTTCAGCCGAGAATCGCAAGTTCCTGACTTGCTCCTCTATCCATGATCGTTCTGCCGTTTTCTAATCTGACTCTTCCTTCGGCAACAAGGCGCACGGCGCGAGGATAGAGGATATGTTCCTGCTTCAAAACCCTCGCCGCCAATTCATCGGGTGTATCACCTGCGAGAACGGGCACTGCCGCCTGTCCTACGATTGCGCCTCCGTCTAATACTGCCGACACAAAGTGAACAGTAACACCATGAATTCGAATTCCGGCTTCTAACGCCCTTTCGTGGGTATGAAGTCCGGGGAACATGGGAAGCAGTGCAGGATGAATGTTGAGAATTCTTCCTTCAAATGCATTAACGAACAACGATGTCAAAACTCTCATGAAGCCGGCCAGAACAATAAGGTCGGCATCAAAATCCTCGCAGGCCTTGATCAGCTCTTCTTCAAAAGCTTCACGAGTCGGATATTCCTTGTGATCGATCACTTTAAAAGGAATGTTGTTTTCCTTTGCAAAAGTGAGTCCGCCGGCTTCCGGGCGGTTAGAGATCACGCCGGAAATTCGGACGCCGTACTTCTCCGGCCAATTTTCCTGAACGGAACGCTCGTAAACCGCTTTGAAATTACTGCCTCTTCCTGAGATTAAGACAACGATATTTTTAGACATGATGGGATGTGTTCGTAACGAATACCGAGATTTTGCCACTGTTCTCCGTTGGTTTTGAAAGAAAGGACTTTTCTAACAAGAATTTTCATATTCGTCCGTCCGAGCCTTCGCCGAGTGTCTTTTATAATCAGTGGTTCGGACCATTTTTACTCGTGTCCGAATTCTGTTTTTGAAACTGATTATTTTGTTCACGGAACATTAAGGATGAAAAAGGTTTTTAGAGGACTGCCGAGCCCTGAAGAACGACTTGACTGTGCGGTTGCCATCGGTAACTTCGACGGAGTTCACCGCGGCCACCAAGCTCTTCTTCATGAAGTTGTTGAAGCAGCGCACGCCAGACTGCTCTGCCCGGCTGTTTTAACTTTTGAACCTCATCCGCGCGAATTTTTTAATCCCGAAGACGCACCGCGCCGCATCTCGAGTCTGCACGATAAAGTGGAAGCCATCGAAGCCTGCGGTATCCAGCGTGTTTACATTCTTCGCTTTAACGAACATTTAGCTTCGCTCTCTCCCTGCGACTTTGTGAAGGAAATCCTTGTGGACGGACTTCATGCGCGCTGGGTGACGGTCGGAGAAAATTTCCGTTTCGGAGACAAACGCGCCGGCGACATCAAGCTTTTGGAACAGCTGGGAAAAGAGTTTCACTTCGAAGTTCATCCTATGCCGATGCTTTTCCACACGCATGCGCCGATCTCGAGCTCCCGCATCCGTCATGCTCTTGCCGAGGGAGATATTCCGACAGCCAACTACATGTTAGGGCGTCCCTACATGATCAGCGGTCGGGTTCTTCACGGCAAACAGCTCGGACGCACTCTCGGATTCCCGACGATCAATCAGCGTATTCTGCCGCCGCATTCCAAAGCCAAACCTGCCATTGAAGGCGTTTATGCCGTCAAAGCGCACGGTATCGGCCCTCGGCCGATTGAAGGCGTGGCCTGTGTCGGAAGAAGACCGACGGTTGACGATCACGGCGAGTACCTCCTGGAAACTCATCTCTTCAATTTCCACGGGGATCTTTACGACCAGGATGTTAAGGTCGAATTCTTCTCTAAGATTCGAGATGAGAAAAAATTCGGTTCTCTTGAAGAACTGCGTGCAGCAATTGCCGACGATCAGCTCAAAGCCAAACAGATCTTAGGACTTCGTATCTGATTTTCGATTAACCCTTGAAGAGCCCGAGGGGGCCAAGGACTAAAATGACTGATTCTTCTCAGAAAAAGCAGCCTCAGGCTGAAGAAAAAAAATATCCTCTGAATTTACCCGACACACCCTTCCCGATGCGCGGCAACTTGCCGAAGCGCGAACCGGCCTGGATTAAAGAATGGCTGGAAAAGGACGTGTACGGCAAAGTTCGTGCCGCACGCAAAGGTGCAAAGCGCTTCCTTCTGCATGACGGCCCTCCCTATGCCAACGGAAACATTCACGTCGGCCACGCAGTCAACAAGATTTTGAAGGACATCATTCTTAAATCCAGAACATTGGAAGGCTTTGATGCTCCGTACGTACCGGGCTGGGACTGCCACGGTATGCCGATTGAAATTCAGATCGAAAAGAAATACGGTAAGAATCTTCCGAAGGAAGAAGTCATGGCCAAGTGCCGTGCCTACGCCAAAGAGCAGGTGAAGTCTCAGATGGCCGGCTTCCAGAGACTCGGCGTGTTGGGTGACTGGAATGATCCCTACCTCACCATGCGTCCGGAAACCGAAGCAGAAGAAATTCGCGCTTTAGGCGAAATTCTCGGTAAAGGATTTATCTACCGCGGCCTGAAACCCGTGAACTGGTGCTTTGACTGCCAAAGCGCTCTGGCCGAAGCGGAAGTTGAATATAAGGATCGTCAGTCTCCGACATTAGACGTTGCTTTCCCGATTTCCGATGAAGACAGGGGCAAGCTCGAAGACATCTTCGGCGTCAAGCTGGAAAAACCGACCGCCGTCGTTATTTGGACAACGACACCGTGGACCATTCCTGCCAACCAGGCTTTGAACATGCATCCGGATCTGGAGTACGTTCTCGTTGAAACTCCGAACCGCAGCTTCATTCTTGCCGAAGGCCTCTATGAAGAAGCCCTCAAGCGCTACGGCATGGAAGGAAAAGTTATCGCCAAAGCCAAAGGCGAAGCCTTCAAGGGCATCCGTTTCAAGCACCCGCTGGCAACCCTCGATCCTTTCTACGACCGTTTCTCTCCGGTTCTGCTGGCCGACTACGTCGAATCCACTTCCGGTACCGGCATCGTTCACTCCGCACCCGCCTACGGTGTGGATGACTACATCTCCTGCAAGAGCGCCGGCTTCACCAACGACGAGATCCTGAATCCGGTCCAGGGCAACGGCGAATACGCCGCCTCCCTGCCGCTCTTCGGCGGCCTAAACGTCTGGAAAGCCAAAAACAAGATTCTCGACACGATCGCCGTCACAGGCAATCTGCTGTCCCGCGGCGAAGTCATGCACAGCTACATGCACTGCTGGCGCCATAAGACACCTTTGATTTATCGCGCCACCAATCAGTGGTTTATCCGTATGGACGAGGCTAACGCTGATACCCAGGGCGTCATCAACAAAAACCACCCGAAGGATCCGCTACGCAAGACCGCTTTGGAAGCCGTTGAAGCAACTCAGTTCGTTCCTGAATGGGGCGAAGTCCGCCTGCACAACATGATCGCCAACCGTCCTGACTGGTGTATTTCCCGTCAGAGAAACTGGGGCGTTCCTCTGCCCTTCCTCATCCATAAGAAAACCGGCAAACTGCATCCGGAAACGATGAAGATTCTCAACAAAGTCGCTGACGTCGTCGAGAAAGAAGGCATTGAAGCCTGGACACGTCTGACACCGACTGAACTCACGGATCTGGAACCGGAAATGTACGAGAAGTCCAAAGACACGCTCGACGTGTGGTTTGACTCCGGTACAACCCACATGACCGTGATGAGAGGCTCTCACGCCGATAAGCTGACCTACCCTGCCGATCTGTATCTTGAAGGCAGCGACCAGCACCGAGGCTGGTTTCACTCTTCTCTGCTCACGGGCTGCGCCATCGACGGCCGTGCTCCCTATAAAGGACTTCTGACACACGGCTTCACCGTTGACGAACAAGGCCGCAAGATGAGCAAATCGCTCGGCAACGTGATTGCTCCGTCTGAAATCAACGATAAGTACGGCGCCGAAATTCTTCGTCTGTGGGTTGCCTCTTCTGACTACACCGGAGAAATTTCTCTGGGCGAAAAGATCCTTAAGGGAACTGTTGACGCTTATCGCCGCTTCAGAAACACGATCCGCTTCCTGCTTGCCAACACCAGCGACTTCGACATCAAGAAAGATGCCGTCCCCGTTGAAGAAATGGTTGAATTGGATCGCTGGGCCATTGCCCGCATGAAATCGCTTCAGGAAGAAATTCTGGACAAGTACGACCATTACCAGTTCCACACTGCTTATGCAGCTCTGCAGCTCTTTGCGAGCGGCGACTTGGGCGGCTTCTACTTGGATATCCTCAAGGATCGTCTCTATACCACTGCACCTGACAGCGCGGCTCGTCGCTCTGCTCAGACCGCTTTGTGGTACATCACGGATGCGCTCTTGAAACTGCTTGCTCCAGCGCTTTCGTTTACCGCTGAAGAGGCTTACGCCGTCTTCAATCCGGAAAACAAAGGCACGATCTTCGTTGAACGCTATGCCGAGCTGCCGAATGTTAAGGAAGGCGTTGAACTGCTCAACAAGTGGTCCATCATCCGAGATCTTCGTTCGAACGTTCAGATGGAAATCGAACGTCAGCGTGAAAAAGGTCTGATCGGTTCTTCTCTGCAGGCTGAAGTTTCTCTGAAGCTGCCGCAGGAAGAATACGACCTGATCAAGGGGTTGGGAGGCGAAGCTGCTTTCGTTATGATTACCAGCAAAGTCACACTTGACGGCGTCAGCCCTGAGCGCGTCATTACGGTAAAACCCAGCGAAGCCAAGAAGTGCGAACGCTGCTGGCAGTACAAGGAAAGCGTCGGTGAGGATAAAAACTATCCGACACTGTGCTGCCGCTGCGTCGGCAACCTCTTCGGCACGCCTGAAACCAGACGCTTTGCCTAATGAGAAAAACTGTCTCTTCCGTTAGACAGTGGAACTGGCCGGCCCTCTTGGGCTGGCTGGTTTTTGCACTGGCATTAACCGGTTTCGATCAGTGGACCAAAAACTGGATTCAGCATCGCCTCATTACCGGTGATGTCGATCGAATCACGGATTTCTTCAATTTAGTCGTCGCGTACAACAGCGGGGCAGCTTTTTCCTTCTTAGCCGATGCCGGCGGCTGGCAGCGTCCGCTTTTTGCCGGACTTGCCATCGTTGTGAGCTTGGTGATCTGCGTGATCATTGCCCGCAACAGCTCCCGCAAATTTCTTTGTCTGGGTCTTGCTCTGGTTCTTTCCGGCGCGCTCGGCAACGCCTGGGACCGATTCACTATCGGTGTAGTCGTAGACTTTTTAGACTTCCATGTAGGCTCCTACCATTGGCCGGCTTTCAATGTCGCCGATATCTGCATTTGCTGCGGCGCCGGCATTGTCGTCCTGGCTGAGTTCTTCGGAAAGAAGAATTAATCGGAGATTGAAAATGTCTCTTCAGGGAAAACATATCCTTTTAGGCGTCACAGGCGGTATCGCCGCATACAAAGCCTGTGAACTTCTCCGTCTGCTCGTGAAAGCCGGCGCCGATGTTGAGGTCATGATGACCAAAGCGGCTGCGCAGTTTGTTGGGCCGCTGACGTTTGAGACACTCAGCGGGAAGCCGGTCGCCGAGGATATGTGGGATCCTAAAATGCGGCTTCCGCATATTTCTCTTCGCAAGAATAAGGATCTTATCGTCGTCGCTCCGGCAACGGCCAATATCATCGCGAAAGCAGCTAACGGTATTGCCGACGACTTGGTTTCCAGCACCTTGCTTGCACGGGAGTGTCCGCTGATGCTTTGCCCGGCTATGAACGTGCAGATGTGGAGAAATCCGGCGACGGTTCGAAACGTTCGAACCCTAAAAGGGGATGGCGTTCTGTTTTCCGGTCCGGAAGCCGGCAACCAGGCCTGCGGAGATGTCGGTGAGGGACGTCTGCGGGAACCGGCACAAATTCTGGAAGATGTTGAAGCCTTTTTTACACCTTCGATCCTTTCCGGAAAGAAAGTCCTAATGACTGCGGGCCCGACATTTGAGCCTTTTGATCCGGTTCGAGGGATCACCAACGGATCTTCCGGGCGACAGGCAGCTGCTATTGCTGCCGCTGCAATTCGCGCCGGCGCCGAGGTCACGATTGTCAGCGGTCCGGTTTGCGTGTCCTACCCGGACAAAGCAGCGGTTATCCCCGTTCGGCAGGCTCAAGAGATGTTTGAGGCAGTCAAAAAAGAACTGGCTGAACACACGCCCGATACCTTTATCGGCGTCGCTGCGGTAGGCGACTGGCGTCCGGTCGAATACTCGGAAAGCAAACTCAAGAAGGAAAAAGGTCAGGATACATTAACGATCAAGCTTATTAAAAATCCCGACATTCTTTCCTATGTCGGCCATTCCGGCCTGTGCTCGGCGGTTATCGGTTTTGCTGCCGAGACAGACAATCTTGCTGAAAACGCACGCAAGAAGCTCGACTCTAAAGCGGCGGATATGATTGTCGTCAATCCGGCGTCTGCGATCGGAAGTACCCAAAATCAGGCTTCTTTTGTCACCAAAAACGGAATCGAGGCCAAAGAGCTCAGTTCTAAAGCCGAACTTGCCGAAGAGATTATTGAAGCCCTTGCCGACCTTCTTAAAAAGAGAGTGATTTAATCCTATGAAACTTCAAATTAAGATTTTGGATCCGAAGATCCGCGAAAAAATGCCAAGCTACGCTTCGCTCGGCTCTGCCGGATTAGATCTTCGTGCCGTGATGGATGAACCGCTGGTCCTCCAGCCCGGTGAAACCAAGCTCATCAAAACCGGTCTTGCGATCTACATCGGCGATCCCGGTTATGCAGCTTTAATCCTCCCTCGTTCGGGTCTCGGTCATAAACACGGCATAGTGCTCGGCAACTTAGTCGGACTTATTGACTCGGACTACCAGGGCGAATTAATGGTCTCCTGCTGGAACCGTTCTCAGACACCCTTCACCATCGAGCCAATGGAACGAATTGCCCAGCTAGTTATTGTCCCAGTCGTTCAGCCGACTTTTGAAGTGGTCGACGAATTTGTCGCCACGGAACGCGGAACCGACGGTTTCGGTTCTTCAGGTCGTCATTAAGACCAAAAACAAACTTATCCAGCCGGCTGAAATGTCGGCTTTTTTGTCTCCTTAGCGAGCATCGTCAACGTGTCAATTTCAGTTAATGCACGGGTAAAATTTTTACAACTCTTACAGATTCGGCTATTACTTGTGGTGTAACTGCAACGTTTTTTACGAAAGAGGAAAAATTTCAATCTTGATAATATAAGCACTCTGCCCCGAGAAAACCGCCTTTATAAGAGAAAATACAATAAGTTACCCTCCTTTGCTGTAATTTGTATTTCTTTTATATGCGAAATTTACTAATTGACATTTATTTACAATCCCATAAGAATGTAACAGTCACTCGTCTTGCTCACAGAGTTCGACAATCGTTTTTAGTATTAGGCGCGTGAGAGTAATGGACATCGCCGTCAGTTTTTTGGAGAAGTTTAAATATGGCAACAGGAACCGTGAAATGGTTTAACGACGCTAAGGGATATGGATTTATCACTCCCGATGACGGCGGCGAAGATCTTTTCGCCCATTTCTCTGCAATTAAAATGGATGGTTTCAAGACGTTGAAACAAGGCCAGCGTGTCACATTCGACCTGAAAGAAGGCGAAAAAGGCAAACAGGCTGACAACATCAAACCCGCCTAATAAGATTCGTTTTTGATTAAACGAAGGGAGCTCTCGGAGCTCCTTTATTTTTCCGCTTTTATCATGACACCGAATATCAGAATTGCCCTCTTCTCCGCTGCTTTTGTACTTCTCTCGAGCGTGCAATATGCTTGCGCAGCCGATACGCTCAAACTCATGGTGAAAGGCATCACGGTTCCTGTCGAAGTTGCCGCCGACAACGCCAGCCGGGAAAAAGGTCTGATGTTCCGCAAACATCTGCCGGAAAATTCCGGAATGCTCTTCGTCATGGACCGCAGCGACGCTGTCTGCATGTGGATGAAAAACACCCTCATCCCGCTTTCCGTTGCCTTCATCGATAAAGACGGCTTCATTATTAATATTGAGGAAATGAAGCCGCTGACACTTGATATCCACTGCAGCAAAGCGAAAGCGTTTTACGCACTGGAAATGAACGAATCTTGGTTTGAGAAAAATCATGTCAAACCCGGAGACAAGATCTCTCGCCTTCCCCAGCTGCGCCAAACAAATTAAAAAGCCGGAACAAACCTATTGTCTGCTCCGGCCGTGGTTCGGCTTATTCACCGAACCTCCCTCCTGAGAAATTACTGCATCTTGGCGAAGTTTTCGCCGGCAATCATACCGAATGTCAAAGCATCGATAACTGCCACGGTTCCCAAACGAGATGCGCCGTGCACACCGCCTGCTACTTCACCGCCGGCATAGAGGCCAGGGATCGGTTTGTGGGTGTTGGCAGAAATGACTTCTGCGTTTTCATTGATCATCACGCCGCCCATGGTGTGGTGAATCTTCGGGCTGACTTCAATGCCGTAGAACGGAGCCTTGGAAACATCGAGCCCCTTGTTGAACGTAAGGATGCGGTGGAAGTCTTTGTCATCGTTGGCTTTAACGTAGCCGTTGAATTTAGCGACTTCGTCCAGAAGGGCCTGTTTGGGGATACCGAAGGCATCAGCCAGCTGTTCGAGTGTGTCAAACTTCTTAACCGTACCCATTTCCAAAGGAAGCTTAACGAAGGACGGGTTGATCGCTTTAACAATGGCGTCGTCGCAGATCGCAATCGGATAGTTTTCGTCGGTGCCGATGACTTTGAACAGAGCGTCGGATTTGATCTTACGGCCGGCGTGTTCGTCCATGAAGCGTTTGCCAGTCTTTCTGTCAACGACCAGGCCTAAGTCCATGCAGGCGTGGTTGGTGAAGTTAACAGAGACACCGAAACCTTTTTCACGCGGGTTGCAGTACGGAAGGAACTGCAGCCAACAAAGCTGAACAGGCTGAGCGCCGATGCCCAAAGCTTTGATCAGCACGCCGGCAGTAGCACCCGGCTGGTTCGTGGAGTCTGTGGTCGGAACAACGCGGGGATCCTGAGCCTGACGGAAGAAGATGTCGCGGGAGAAACCGCCGGCAGCCAGCATCACGCCGTTCTTTGCTTTAACGGTAGCGGGACGGCCGCTCTTGTTTTCAATATCGTCGCTCTGCAGTTTAGAGTCGAAGCGATAGCCTTTACGATAGGTCACACCGACGACTCGGCCGTTTTCGTCCAGGATGAAATCATCGAACTTGGCACGCGTCATGATCTTGACGTTGGGGAGCTTCTTGAGTTCATTATGCATCGGAATGATGTATCCGGATCCGGTGCCGGCCTTGATTTCATAAGAACGAGGAACGGAGTGACCGGCTTCGAAGAGCATCTTGTTGGGGACGAATTCGCAGCCGCAGTCCACAACCATCTTGATGGTGTCATTGCAGCGGTCGGCGATCGTGCCGAGCAGGTTCGGGTAGTTAATACCCAGACCGTCTTTCAAGCAGTCGGCAATGAAGAGTTCCTTGCTGTCTTTGATGCCTTGGGCAGCCTGGACGGGGTTGACCGGGCAAGCGACGTTGCCGCCGCAGATTGCGGAGTTGCCGCCGACAGTCGGCATTTTTTCGAGGATCAGAACTTTCTTGCCTGCCTGGCCGGCTTTCAGTGCGCAGGCCATGCCGGCAAAACCGGAACCGATAATGACGACGTCATATTCGTCATCAAATTTAGCAACGGAAGAAGCAGGGACTCCGGCGTGTGCGGCAGCGGTGGAAGTAATGGCAGCAGCGGCTGCACCTGCAAGTTTAAGGAAGTCACGGCGATTGGTACTCATCTTATTTTCTCCGAAAGGATTTAAAGGAATTTTGTTTTGAAACCGTGGATCATTTGATCCGATGAGCACAGTCTAGGAAAGTTCAAAAAAGTCGAATATGTACTTTGGTACATGTACCTTGGTACAGATTGAAAAGCGAAGAGCGACCTTCAATAATAGAAAAAACGAAATCGCAAAACATCGGAAATTTAAAAATCCCTATCGGAGAAGATTATGAAAAAAACAGCATCTCTACTGGTTGTTCTTGCTGCCCTCTTCACGATGTCCTCGACCTTTTCTGCCGAGGCTCCGAAGTTCGGCGCCGATCGCCACGTTGCTCACGGCATGGCCTGCGCTTCCTGTCACGGTCCGGACGGAAAAAGTCCTGAATATCCTGATCAGGAAACCTGTCTGAAGTGCCATCAAAAAGACGCTCTGATCGAAAAGACCAAAGCTATCGGCCCGGTAAATCCGCATAAAGCTCCGCATAACGGCGAATGCACCTTATGCCATCTGCAGCATGAAGCACCCGTGAACTACTGCGCCGAATGTCATCCGCAGTTCAAGTTCAATCCTAATTAACGGAACCTATTTGATTTCTCCTTGGTTTGTAGAAGCGAAGGCCGGACATTAAGTCCGGCCCCGCTTTCTTTTTTTGTCTTCATCCCGTGTGTTTACGGGACGAAATCGTCAAACGATTATTTGTAGTTCTTTGCAGCGAAATCCCAGTTCACAAGATGCTGCAGGAACGTCTGAACAAAGGTGACGCGCATATTGTAGTAATCAAGATAATATGCATGTTCCCAAACGTCGCAGGTGATCAGAGGAGAGTCTGTTCCGGTGATCGGTGTGCCGGCGTTGCTTGTATTGACGATATCAAGTGTGCCGTCTTCTTTTTCAACCAGCCAGGTCCAGCCGGAACCGAAGTTACCGACGGCGCTCTTTGTGAAGGCATCTGCAAAGGCGTCGTAGCTGCCCCATTTGGCGTTAATCTGCGATGCGATCACGTCTGTGGGCTGACCGCCGCCGTTCGGCTTTAAGCTATTCCAGAAGAATGTGTGGTTGTAGCACTGAGCCGCATTGTTAAAAATCGGGCCGCTCTGTGTCGTACGAATAATTTCTTCCAAAGGCATCGTTTCATAGTCCGTGCCTTTGATGAGGTTATTCAGTGTGTCGTTGTAAGCTGTGTTGTGCTTGCCGTAGTGATAGGAAAGTGTCTTGGAGCTCATATACGGTTCAAGAGCGTCCATTGCAAAAGGAAGCGGGGGTACTGTAAATGCCATAGCTTTAATCTCCTTAATTCTTGTGCAGACCATTATGGTATGCAGACACCCTTAGTCCTTCTTTATCTCCCCAACTCGAGCAACAAAAGCTCCGTCCTTCATCATAACCTCAATATCCGTACCTTCCTTCAGCTCACTGACGGACATCACAGGCTTGCCGCCGCGATAGATAAAGGCGCTGTTGCCGCGGATTTGCTTCGAAGGATCCAGCAGCTCCCAGACCTGCTCCAGACTGCGCAGACGAATTGTGTCCCTTTCAAACTTTTGGATCAGGCTGCTGCGCACGGTATTGCATGCCGCATTCAAAGGCCTACGGTCCAATTTCGGACGAGATCTCTTCAACCAGGAAGACTCTTTCAGAAGTACCTTTCGGTTGGCAGCGATCGTTGACTGTACAACCCCGGAGATCATTGCAAAGAGTTCATTGCACCTTGAACCCTGAGATGCAAAGGCATATGTCATCTGAGGTGCTGCTAACCGGAGTGCGTCACCTGCCGAACGGATTTTTACGTCCATCTCAGCCTGGAGATTTTCTTCTGCGACTCCTAGTTCTGCCCTATTCATTCTCAGACATGCACTTTGCGCCGTGTTTATGGAGCTGAAAATCAAATCGATTCGGCTTCTCATCGCAGCAGTATCCAGCCTTAGGATCGGAGAGGCCGCTTGGAGTCTTTTTTCATAAGGTTCGATGAATCGGCTCGGAGAAATAAAGTAGCGAGCGGCAAATTTTTCTCTTTCAAGCGAGGAAGAGAGAAAGTTCTGCATATCCAGCTGAAGTCTGGATTTCAAAGAGTTCAGATTTTGGCGATAGTAGCTGAGCACAGGACGCTGAAGATGAGAGACTGCAGAGAGGCGATGGCGGAACGTTTCTAAAAAAGCTTGAGGATTTTCAAAAGGACGCGATTCATTTTCCACATCTTGAAGCGCCCGATTGAATTGGTTCTCGAATGAGCGATGCAGAAGAACCCAGGCCGAATCTATTTCCCAAAACAAAACAGATTGTTTTTCCGCGGCTGCCTCGGCCGCTCCGGTCGGAGTCGGCGCACGAAAATCCGCAGCAAAATCCGCAATAGTTGTATCGGTCTCATGACCGATGCCGGAAATAATCGGAATATGACTATTGACGATCGCCTCAGCGACGATCTTCTCATTAAAACACCATAAGTCCTCGAGAGATCCGCCCCCCCGCACCAGAAGCAAAACATCTGCTTTGTTGTCCTGGTTCGCTTTATTGATTCTCTGAGCGATCTCGGCTTCGGCACCCTTTCCCTGGACGGCCGTGTGATAAAGGAGGACTCTAACGTAAGGTGCACGCGCCCTCAGACGATTCATAACGTCCTGCAGTGCGGCGCCCGTTCTGCTGGTGATAATTCCGATCGTACGAGGCACCCGAGGGATCGCTTTCTTTCGGCTTTGATCGAACCAGCCTAAGGCTGTCAACTCATTTTTTAAACGAAGGAAAAGTTCATAGAGTTTTCCCTCCCCGGCAGCTTCAATCTTCGAACAAATAAATGTTAATTTCCCGCTTCCGGGATAAAGATTCGGTTTTCCTGTGACTCGAACTTTGTCGCCAACCTTGAAGACACCGCGCACGGAGTAAAGTTTCCCCCGAAACATCGCGCAGGAAAGAACCGCTTCTTCGTCTTTAATTGAAAAATACCAGTGTCCGCTCGAGGCTTTTGTTGAAGTTGAGATCTCCCCTTCAACAGCCACTGATTCAAACTGCTCAAATGACAAATTAACGATGTCAACAAACTGCGTGACAGAGAAGGCTTTATCGGTCATTTTATTGTTCACGTGCTAAATACAAGGAGCGAGTGAGATTGCAAAATTTCCTTTTGCTTCACAAGTTACTCACAATTTTATTCACATTTTCAACAATCCGAATTTGAAGAACAAAAATTTTTCTTTTTAATGAGAGAAATTATTAATTTATTGATTTAAAAGAAATTTATTTTGTTAAATTACCTCCCTGGCAATTCTTTTTTGCTTTTTCGTCATGAAATTAAGTCACTTCTCACCGAGTTATTCACAAAGTTATTAACAATGAAAGGACCTCTAAATTTCATAACTTCTTGAGTACTCGGCAAATAATTATTTTGTGTTTTGCCCAAAATACTATTGACTTTTGAAGTAAAGGTTTTACCTAGGTTTTGTAACTTTCAGATGCAGATCGACACGTTAGGAAGCCTACGCTGAATTAATGAGTTATCGGCAGTTTTTACCGCTATCACGTTAAAATAATCTTTTATTTTTTGCTTCACGGCAATGCAAGTACAACTAGAAACGTTTCTGCATAAACAGTGGGATCGCAAAGGACTGATATCCTGGCTGCTTCTGCCCGCTTCTGCGGTTTTTCTCTCCATGGCAGCCTCGCGGCGTCGCAAAACCGTGCCTGTTAAAGTCGGAGTGCCTGTCGTAGTCGTCGGCAATATTTATGTCGGAGGAACCGGAAAAACTCCGGTCACCATCGCTTTAGTCAAAGATCTGAAAGAACGCGGCTGGAATCCCGGTGTTATCTCCCGCGGCTACCGCGGCAAAGCAGAGTCTCCGGTTGAAGTTCGCCTCGACAGCAATCCTGATATCGTCGGCGATGAACCTTTGCTGATTAAAAAGGCTACGGATGCCCCGACGTTTGTTTGTCCGAAACGTGTTGAAGCCGCTGAAGCTTTACTGAAAGCCTACCCGACTGTCAATGTCATCATCAGCGACGACGGACTTCAGCATTATTCACTCCATCGAGATGTCGAATTAGCCGTCGTCGGAGCCCGCGGTTTAGGAAACGGCTGGGTTCTTCCGGCCGGTCCACTGCGTGAACCGCCGTCCCGTCTCGATGAAGTCGACGCGATTGTATTGAACGCCACAGAAGATATCGTGACGTCTTCTACTCCGCGCTACGTTGCGACAAGCGGATTCACAAACGCAGTCAATTACGCCACCGGCGAAATCGTTTCTTTGGATACGCTTTCGAGAATGCAGTTTAAAAAGGGTTTGAAGGCCGTCGCGATGGCGGGTATTGCCGTCCCGGAAAGATTCTTCTCCATGCTGAAGGCTCATGGATTGGAAGTGCGCCCGATTGCTCTTCCGGACCATTACGACTATTCCAAGAATCCTTTTAAAGACTGCGAAGCCGACCTCATCTTTATCACGGAAAAAGATGCCGTCAAATGTCGTAAACACGCCGATTTGAAAAACGACGAGCGCATTTTTGTGGTTCCGCTGGAAACCAAGCTCGATAAATTCTTGGTTGATTTTGTCGAGAAGAAAATCACCGCTGCAGCTAAAAAGAGCAAAGAAGCTGCTCAGCAACTCTAAACGGAATGCTTATGGACGCAAAAATCACTGAAATCTTAGTTTGCCCTCTCTGTAAGGGTCCGCTACTTTGGAACGAAAAGAAAAAAGAATTTTACTGCCGTTCCGACATGAAGGCCTTCCCCGTCATTGACGGCATCCCCTGCATGGTCCCGACTGAAGCTCGAGAAATGAAGGAAGAAGAAATCGAGGAACTGGACAAAAAATGAGCTTTACCGTCATTATTCCTGCTCGCTTAGCCAGCACCCGTCTGCCCAATAAACCCATTGCCGACATCTGCGGAAAGCCGATGATCGTGCGCGTTGCCGAACAGGCTTTAAAAAGCGGCGCCTCCCGTGTGATCTGCGCGGTTGACGATGAACTGATTCTCAAAGCCTGTGAAGCCAACGGCATCGAAGCCTGTTTAACGCGTAAAGATCATGCCTGCGGCACCGACCGCCTCTGCGAAGCGGCCGAAGTCTGCAAAATCCCCGATGATGAAATCATCGTGAACGTCCAAGGGGACGAACCCCTAATTCCTCCGAAAGTCATCAAGAATGTTGCAGAACTTCTGATGAACCGCTCGGACTGCAGCATGGGAACGGCTGCCATTCGTATTCATTCGGCGGAAGAATTCTTTAATCCCAACGTTGTGAAAGTCGTTGCCGACAAAAACGGCTCGGCGCTGTATTTCAGCCGCGCACCGATTCCCTGGGATCGCGACGGCTTCGCAAAAGACCGCAACGCGCTCCCGAGGGATCTCGGCCTGCGCCATGTCGGTATTTATAGTTACCGCTGCGCCTTCCTGAAAGCTTATCCTCAGCTTCCGAAATCGGATCTGGAAAGCTGGGAAAGTCTGGAGCAGCTTCGCGCACTTTACAACGGCTACAAGATCGCTGTAGACATTTTCGAGGAAGAAATTCCTCCCGGCGTGGACACGCTCGCAGATCTGGAAGCCGTACGCGCTTACTTACAGAAAAAATAACTCGAGTTTTATTTTCGAAGATCAAGCGGTTGCTGGGTTTTCATCCATTCGGACAGCTTGAAATTACGGGCAATAAGGCACAAAATTTAAATTTACATTCTTAATTATTAAAGGAGCCATTCATGCGCTTAATTCTTCTCGGAGCTCCCGGTGCCGGTAAAGGTACGCAAGCAGCCCGTATTTGTGAACATTACGGGATCCCTCAGATTTCTACGGGTGACATGCTCAGAGCTGCAGTGAAGGCCGGGACTCCCCTCGGTTTAGCTGCCAAGAAGATTATGGATGCAGGTGAACTGGTCAGCGATGACATCATCATCGGCCTGGTCAAAGAAAGATTGGAAAAACCGGACTGCAAGAACGGTTTCCTCTTTGACGGCTTCCCTCGCACAATTCCTCAAGCCGAAGCTTTGGTTAAAGCCGGTATTCCCATCGATGACGTTGTTGAAATCGCCGTTCCCGACGAGGTCATTCTTGAACGTATGAGCGGCCGCAGAGTGCACGTTGCTTCGGGCCGTACTTACCATGTTAAATTCAATCCTCCTAAGGTTGAAGGTGTTGACGACGTGACCGGCGAACCTCTGATTCAGCGTCCGGACGACAAGGAAGAGACCGTTAAGAAGCGTCTTGAGGTCTATCACACTCAGACTGAAGCACTGGTCGGTTTCTACCAGAGCCTGGTTGCTAAGGGCGACAGCAAGACAAAATACATCAAGATCGACGGCGTCGGCGACGTCAATGAAGTCAGCCGCCGTATTTTCGATGCGCTTGATAGATAATTTTTAGCTCTATTTAATGATTATTTGGCATCCGCCTTCGGGCGGAGCGCCAATTTTTGTTTCTTGCGGACGATGAAAAAACACATTCTTGTTACCGGCGGCACCGGCTACATCGGCTCCCACATGGTTGTGCGCCTGATCGAAGCCGGCATGGAGCCGATCATTTTCGATAACTTCAGCAATTCCAAGCCTGCCGTCGTAGACCGCATTGAGATGATCACCGGAAAACGTCCGACACTGGTACGCGGTGACATCCGTGACGAAAAGGCTTTAGAGAAGCTGTTCGCGGATTTCCCGATCGATGCCGTCATTAACTTTGCCGGCCGTAAGGCCGTCGGCGAGTCAGAAACCGATCCTTTGCTTTACTTTTCTTATAACGTCGAAGGAACTATTGTTCTGCTTCGCGTCATGAAGAAGTTCGGTGTTAAAGAGTTTGTTTTTTCCTCTTCCGCCACCGTTTACGGCGATCCTGGCTACGATGAATTTGATGAGAACACTCCGCTTGCTCCGATCAACAACTACGGTCTGAGCAAATGGATGATTGAAGAAGTTCTTCGCAAGACTTTCAAAGCCGAGCCTGATTGGTCAATCGCCATCCTTCGTTATTTCAATCCGGTCGGCGCACACGAATCCGGCTTAATCGGTGAAGATCCGAACGGCATTCCGAACAATCTGATGCCTTTCATTTCCCAAGTTGCCGTCGGCAGACGCGCTTCTTTGAAAGTTTTCGGAAATGACTACCCGACTCGCGACGGCACCGGCGCCCGCGACTATATCCACGTACAGGATCTTGTTGAAGGACATTTAGACGCTCTGAGAGTTTTAGACGGCAAACCGCAGCTGCTGACTGTTAACCTCGGCACCGGCGGCAACACAACTGTGCTCGAGCTCGTTAAAGCGTTTGAGAAAGCCAGCGGAAAACATATTCCTTACGAGATCTGCCCTCGTCGTGCCGGCGACAAGGCTGCCTATTGGACCAACCCCGAGCTTGCCAAGAAGCTTCTCGGCTGGACGGCTAAGCGCGGCATCGAGAAGATGTGTGAAGATACCTGGCGCTGGCAGCAGATGAATCCGGAAGGGTATCCGGACTAATCCGGTTAAGACTTGATGAGGCTCGCATTTGCGGGCCTTTTCTTTTCACTCCTAAAAAGAAACCTCCGGACTTTCATCCGGAGGTTTCGCAACGGTTTAGTTCCGTTCAGAAAAGCTGATTAGGCAAGCTTTTCTGTGATGAACGTTCTGGTCTTACCGAGCAGAGCGTTCATGTCGGCAGGCGCTGCGCCGCCGCCCTGAGCAAAGTCAGGACGTCCGCCGCCTTTACCGCCGAGCTGCTCGGCAACAAACTTCATCACATCGCCGGCTTTGATCTTGCCGACGAGATCTTTCGTCACACCGACCGCAGCACTGGCTTTACCGTCTTCAGACTTGATCAGAACGATCACGCCGCTCTTGAGCTGATCTTTAAGACCGTCAACGGAATTGCGAAGTTCCTTGGTTTCGATGCCTTTCATCTCGGTTACAAGAACCGCGACGCCATTGACATCCTGAGCCTGAGAAGCCATGTGAGCGGCGCCGGCCTGGGCAAACTTGACCTTCAAAGCGTTCAAGTCTTTTTCCGTGCGTTTCAGATGTTCGACGGTGTCCACAACCTTGGAGACAACTTCGAGAGCCGGAGCTTTGAGTTCTTCAGCCACTTCTCGGATGATCTCTTCCTGGTTCTGAGCGTAGTGAAGAGCGGCCATACCCGTCACGGCCTCAACACGACGCACGCCGGCGGAAATACCGGATTCGGAAATGATTTTGAACATACCGATGTCACCGGTTCTCTGGACGTGTGTACCGCCGCAGAGTTCGCAGCTGGAGCCGATGTTCAGAACGCGAACGTTTTCACCGTATTTTTCTCCGAAGAGCATGACCGCGTTGGTCTTCTTAGCTTCGTCGATCGGCATGACTCTGGTCTGAGTCGGTGCATTACGGAGAATTTCTTTGTTCACGATGTCTTCGACTTCGTTGATCTGTTCACGAGTCATCGGAGAGGTGTGGACAAAGTCGAAGCGGGTTCTGTCGCCGTTAACCATGGAGCCGCGCTGCTGAACATGAGCACCGAGCACTTCTCTCAGTGCTTTGTGCATCAAGTGCGTCACGGAGTGGTTGCGGGCAGTTGCTTCGCGGTTTTCTTCGTCGACCTGAGCGCTGAAGAGGTCGCCCACCTTGACTTCGCCTTCGGCGACATAGCACATATGACCGAAGACATTCGCCTTGATCTTGAATGTATCGTCAACCTTAAGGATCGTTGTCTTGTTCTTGAACGTACCTTTGTCGCCCATCTGACCGCCGCTTTCTGCATAGAACGGAGTGCGGTCAAAAACGACAACGACTTCGTCGCCGGCTTCGGCGTCTTTCACGGGTTCGCCGTCTTTATAGATGGCTTCGACGCGGCAGGCCTGAACCGTCAGCGTGTCGTAACCTAAGAATTCAGTCGGTTTGCCTTCGTATTCGAGGCCCTGAGCCATCTTGAATTTGCCCTTGGCGCGAGCCTGTTCACGCTGCTTTTCCATCAAGGCATCAAAGCCTTCAAAGTCAACGGAAACATTCTTTTCGCGGCAGACGTCGGCAGTCAGGTCAACCGGGAAGCCGTAGGTGTCATGCAGTTTGAATGCAACGTCACCGCCCAGGATCTTGGTTCCGGAAGCCAGAGCTTCATTAAGGATATCCAAGCCTTTGGACAGGGTCTGAGAAAAGCGAACTTCTTCCTGACGCAAAACTTCCTGAATATGCGGATTACGAATTTCAGGGTACTGATCGCCCATTTCTTTGGCAACGGCTTTAACCAAGTTGCTGAAGAAAAGCTTGCGGGCGCCGAGCTTAAAGCCGTGACGCATACCGCGGCGAGCAATACGACGCAGAACGTAGCTGCGGCCTTCATTGCCCGGAACAACACCGTCGGCAATGATGAACGTGCAGGCACGAATGTGGTCGGCAATGACCTTAACGGAAGGACTGTTCGGATCAACGTCCTCTGCGCCGGCAGCCTTAACTTCATCAATGACGGCCTTCATGAGGTTCTGGAACAGGTCGATTTCGTAGTTCGAATGAACACCCTGAAGAACGGCGGAAATACGTTCCAAGCCCATGCCGGTATCCACGCTGGGACGGGGCAGCTTGTGCATCACGCCTTTTTCATCACGGTTGAACTGCATGAACACGAGATTCCAAATTTCCATGTAGCGGTCGCCGTCTTCGTCAGGGCTTCCGGGAGGGCCTCCGGCAACGGAGGGACCATGGTCATAGAAAATTTCAGAGCAAGGACCGCAGGGGCCAGTGTCGCCCATCATCCAGAAGTTGTCGGAAGCGAAACGAGCGCCCTTGTTGTCGCCGATACGAACGATTCTATCGGCAGGGATACCGACTTCCTTATTCCAGATGTTGTAAGCCTCGTCGTCCTCGGCGTACACGGTCACCCAGAGTTTTTCAGGAGGGAGTTTGAAGTGTTCGGTAAGTAGCTCCCAGGCATTCTTGATGGCATCACGCTTGAAGTAATCTCCGAAGCTGAAGTTGCCAAGCATTTCAAAGAATGTGTGATGGCGAGCGGTATAGCCTACGTTTTCCAAGTCATTGTGCTTGCCGCCGGCACGAACACATTTCTGACTGGTCGTCGCACGTGTGTAGGGACGCTTGTCAAAGCCAAGGTAAACATCCTTGAACTGGTTCATACCTGCGTTGGTAAACAGCAATGTGGGGTCGTCACCGGGGACTACCGGGCTGGAAGCGACGATAGTGTGTCCTTTAGACTCCATGAACTTCAGAAACGTAGATCGTATTTCTGATGCAGTGAACATTTATATTTTCTCAAAGTAAGCTGTCGAAACAGCAATGTGTAACCGCGGTATTTTAGCAGATGGCTCTCTGCATCCGCCTTTTTAGACCGCGGATTTCCACGGTAAAACAAGAAAGCCTGAGCACCTTTTTATCAGTGTCCAGGCTCGCTTTTTGTCTTCAATTTCTAAAAGAAACTGTGTCGTAATTCGACATTAAACGATACGGGAGTAACGGCGAACTCTTTCGTCCTCACGCAGATAACGGTCGAAGTTCATCGCTACGGCTCTCACCAGCAGTTTGCCCTTCGGAGTGACTTCGATAAAGTCAGGCTCCAGACGAACCAGACCTTCGGCCTCGAAGTGCTTGAGATTGTTCAGTTCAAAGTCAAAGTATTCATTGAAGTTAACGCCGAATTTCTTCTCGATGTCGGCCTTAACGACTTTGAACTGGCACATCAGTTCCATGATGACTTTGGCACGCAGGCGGTCGTCGTCATTTAAGAGATAACCGCGGTTGGTGGCCAAGTTGCCGCTGCGGATCGCTGCATAGTAGCTTTCCAGATCACGCGGGTTGGCGGCATAACAGCCGTTGACCTTACTGATGGAAGAAACGCCGAGCGCAACCATGTCGCATTCCGGCTTAGTGGAATAGCCCTGGAAGTTTCTCTGCAGGGTACCGTTTTCCTGAGCCTTGGCAAGTTCGTCGGTAACCTTGGCGAAGTGATCCATACCGATGAAGTGATAGCCGTTGGCGCTCAAACGTTTGATAGCGTCCATCATGATGCCGACTTTTTCCGGTGTGCTCGGAAGGTCTTCGGCATTGATACGCCTCTGCGGTTTGAAGTGCTCGGGCAGATGAGCAAAGTGATAGAGCGCGATACGATCCGGAGAAAGTTCGATCACTTTGTCCAGAGTCATTTCAAAGGTCTTGCGGGACTGGAACGGAAGACCGTAGATCAAGTCCATGTTGATGGACTTAAAGCCGTTGGCACGAGCGGCGTCAAGGACGGCTTTGGTCATTTCGAAAGGCTGAACACGGTTGACTGCAATCTGAACTCGGTTATCGAAGTCCTGAACGCCGATACTCATACGGTTGAAACCGGCTTTGGCCAAAACTTCAACCTTGTCGACAGGGGTCGAACGAGGATCGACTTCAATGGAAATTTCTGCATCCGGCGCCAGCGTGAAGTGAGAACGAATAATGTCCATCACCTGGAAAATTTCTTCATTGTTCAGGAAAGTCGGAGAGCCGCCGCCGAAATGAAGCTGAACGACTTCTTTGTTGCCGCCGATCTGAGCCGAAACCAGTTCGCACTCCTTGCTCAAAACTTCCAGATATTCTTTGGAGCGACAATGGTCTTTGGTCACTTCCTTATTGCAGCCGCAGAAGAAACAGACATTCGCGCAGAAAGGAATATGGACGTACAAAGATAAATCAGCCGTATTGTCGCCGGTACCGCGGGCATTAAGCACTTTTTTAAAGTCCTCGGCGCCGAATTCTTTGGTAAATCTATCCGCGGTGGGATAAGAGGTATATCTTGGGCCCGGAACATCGAATCTCTGGAGCAGTTCAAGATCCGGGAACTCAACGTTCAGTTTTCCTTGTGTTTCCATCAGGGTTCCTTTTAAAAAATTTTTGATTTTTCTAGGTTCTGTTATTATTTTTGCAACAGGCGAAATTATCTCAAATCATCAAAGGCCGCAAAGCTTTTTTGCCTCTTATAACAGTATTTAGAGAAAATGGCTTCTAATTTCACGCAATCTTTATCGGCAAATCGCGCCGGCTGTGCCGGCTGCTATCTCAGGCACTTCTGCCTGTCTGCCGATCTGAATGACGCAGAAACAGAAATTTTTTCCTCTCATATCGTCTCCCAAAGAAGAGTTCCTAAAGGCGAAATACTGTTCAGAGCCGGCGACCCCCTTGATACGCTTTTCATCACCAGGCTCGGTTCATTTAAAAGCTCCGTTCTAAACGAGAACGGCAGCGAACAAGTCACCGACTTCCACATGACCGGAGAAGTGCTCGGCGCAGAAGCGATCCCCACCGGATACCATATCTGCACCGTCACGGCCCTTGAGGACAGTGAAATCTGTTCTTTGCGCTATCGTGAACTCGAAGCTTTTTGCGACCGAGATCTAAAAATCGCGCGCCAATTTCGTCTTCTGCTCGGAAGAAAAATCGTCGCTGCGCATCAAAACCTGCTCATTCTCGGCTGCACCAACTCAACCCAGCTGCTTGCTTCCTTCCTGCTGAATCTTGCGAGAAAGTTCGAAGCCCGAGGATTCTCAAAAAGCGAATTCGTCCTGAGAATGACTCGAGGAGAACTCGGCAGTTTCTTAGGTCTCAAACTCGAAACCGTCAGCAGAACGCTCACCCATTTCGATGAACTGAACCTGATTGAAATTAATCAAAGACACGTTCGCATCATCAACTTGGAAGGACTGAAAGCCGTCGCGAAGGAATCGGGGCGCGCCAAGAGAAAAACATCTCAGGAATGATGCTAAGACTCCGTGCTTAACGCTTCATGAAACTTGAATCTTGAAGACCAGGAAAAACGAGTAAGCTGCTTTCATCGCTCCTCTTTGAATTTATTTTGCACAATGCCGTCCAAGCATGACTTAATTTTCTCGTTTATTTAGAAATAATCGAGAAATTATGCTCCATTACCCTGATGAAAATGAGAATTCGTGGTCAACTTTCTGTTTTTGCCCCGATTTTTTCATAGAATGCTAGAAAGGTAGTTAACTCTACCCGATAACCACAAATGAGAAAGGTAAAAAATGACAATCAAATTTACTAGACGTTCCGTCTGTGCCCTTGGAGCTGCAGCATTAGGCTGCGCAGCATTCCCTCCTTTCGCTGCTGAAGATCCTATTCGTATTATTGTTCCTTATCCTCCCGGAGGCCCTTTGGACGTCACAGCCCGTGCCGTCGCTGAAGAAGCTCGTCATGACCTGGGCAACATCATTGTTGAAAACAAACCCGGCGCCGGCGGCAACATCGGCGTGGACTACGTTGCAAAACAAGCTCCGGACGGCAAGACCATCGTCATGGGCGCTCTGGCAACACATGCCGTAAACCCCAACCTTTTCAGCAAACTGCCGTATGACCCCATCAAGGACTTCACTCCGATTACGCTGATTGCTCAGACACCGAACGTTCTGGTCATTACACCGGAATTCTCTCAAAAGACAGGCATCAAGAGCGTTAAAGATTTAATCGAGTATGCCAAGAAGAACCCGGACGCTATTAATTATGCTTCCGGCGGCAACGGTTCTGCTGGCCATATGTCCGGCGAACTCTTAAAGAACGCAACCGGCATCAAGATCGTTCACATTCCGTTTAAGGGCGCCGCAGCTGCTCAGATGAGCGTCTTGAGCGGCGACACTCAGATGATCTTTGACAACCTGGCTTCTGCCAGCGCCAACATCAAAGCCGGCAAATTGATTCCTCTTGCCGTGACGACAACGTTCCGTGCACCTTCTCTGCCGAACGTTCCGACGATGGCCGAAGCCGGTGTCCCCGGATTCGATATTTCCACTTGGTACGCCTTCTTCGGACCGGCCAAGATGGATCCGAAAGTTGTTGAAAAACTCAACCAGGCTTTTGTCAAAGCCATTAAGTCCAAACCCATGGCTGAACGCTTCGACAAGATGGGCGCCGTTGAAAAAGCCGGTACACCTGCTCAGCTGAACGACTTTGTAAAAGCCGAGCTCGTCAAATACAAAGAAATTGTGAAGACCAGCGGAGCGAAAGTAGACTAATACTTTGCTCAGTTTGTACAACCTAGAAGGCCGGCCTCCGGCCTTCCTTAATTTCGTTTTACCTATGATCAAGGATCAAAGAGATTTTTGGGCCGGTTTGATGTTCATGGCCTTCGGAGGTTTTTTCTGCTTCTACTCTGTTTACAACTACAACATCGGGACGGCCTTCCGCATGGGTCCGGGCTATTTCCCGATGCTGCTCGGCGGTTTTCTCTTTTTCCTTGGTTTTTTGATCACTGCGAAATCCGTTCTTTTTAAAAGCTCTGAGGAAGACGGCGGCAAGTTCGGAAAGTTTGACTGGTACAACTTTTTTGTGATTCTAGGATCCGTTACGATTTTTGCCGTACTGCTCAGACCGGCAGGTCTCATCCCTGCGACTGCCGTGATGGTTTTCTTATCTTCTTTCGGCAACCGTCCTTTCCGCTGGATTCGGACCCTTTTGCTCTGCGTCTTTTTAAGCGTTGCCGTTTGGCTGATCTTTGTCCTCGGCCTGGATCTAACCGTGCCCATCTGGCCGGCTTTTCTCACGAATTAAGGGGCTGAATTATGGATTTACTAAATAATTTAGCCGTCGGTTTTGCCACTGCTTTATCACTGCAGAACCTGCTCTACTGTTTCTTAGGTGTCACGCTCGGCACCTTGATCGGCGTTCTTCCGGGACTCGGGCCGGTGGCAACGCTCGCCATGCTCCTGCCGATCACTTACACGCTCGATCCGACTTCAGCATTGATTATGCTTGCCGGTATTTATTACGGCTCTCAGTACGGCGGATCCACAACCGCGATTTTGGTTAACCTTCCGGGCGAGTCGGCTTCGGTGGTCACATGCTTAGACGGATACCAGATGGCGCGTCACGGCAAAGCCGGCACCGCACTCGGCATTGCGGCTATCGGCTCTTTTATTGCAGGCTGCTTTGCAACGATCTTGGTCGCTGCTTTCGCACCTCCTCTGATTGAACTTGCCTTTAAATTCGGTCCGGCCGAATATTTCAGCCTGATGGTTCTGGGTCTTGTCGGCGCCGTTGTGCTTGCCAACGGTTCTGTACTGAAGGCCTTTGCCATGATCATCTTAGGCCTGCTTCTCGGCATCATCGGAGCAGACGTCAATTCCGGAACTTTCCGTTTTGATTTCGGCATTGCCGAACTTCAGGACGGCATCGATTTCGTCGCCATTTCTATGGGCCTGTTCGGATTCACTGAAATTATCGTGAATTTGTCCAAAGGCGAAACGCGCGATTCCATTACAGAAAAGGTCGGCTCCATTTGGCCGAGCCGAAAAGAATTATGCAAAGCCGCGCCTGCCATCACGCGCGGCACTTTGCTGGGTTCCTTCCTCGGCATTCTTCCCGGCGGCGGAGCTCTGCTCGCTTCCTTTGCTTCTTATACGCTTGAGAAGAAAGTCGGCGGCAAAAACGCCAATCCTCCGTTTGGTAAAGGCAACATTGCCGGTGTTGCCGGTCCGGAATCTGCCAACAACGCAGGCGCCCAGACGAGCTTCATTCCGATGCTCACGCTCGGCATTCCCTGCAACGCTACGATGGCTTTGATGATCGGCGCGCTGATGATTCACAACATCACGCCGGGACCTCAGGTCATGAGCTCTAATCCGACACTTTTCTGGGGCTTAGTTGTCTCAATGTGGATCGGCAACCTGATGCTTGTGATTTTGAATCTGCCTTTAATCGGCGTTTGGGTTCAGTTGCTGCGCGTTCCTTACGGCTTGCTCTATCCGATGATTCTGACTTTCTGCTGTATCGGCGTGTATTCCATTAATAACAATCCGTTTGATGTCTACATCACGATAATCTGCGGTGCACTTGGCTACCTATTTGCAAAACTGAAATGTGAACCAGCACCATTGATCCTGGGCTTCATTCTCGGACCAATGATGGAAGAAAACCTCAGAAGAGCAATGCTTCTTTCTCGCGGTGACCCATCGACCTTCTTTACGCGTCCCATCTCTCTCGTCCTATTGATGATGGCCATCTTCCTGCTGCTGCTCATCCTCTTACCGAGTATTAAGAAAGGCCGCGAGGTAGCGTTCAAGGAAGACTAAACATTGCGCTCGGACTAGGATTTTGTTAATCTGAAACCCTTGTCTAGAGCGGAAAATTTGTCGCCTGTCGCCGGGTGTCCATGATTGGATACGACAGCATCGTGAGGGTTCTTCGATTTTTCGGAGAGGGTGTCCACGGACAAGGAGTTCCCGCTTCTCGATTGAAAATCGGGGCGGGAATTTTATTTTCTGTAGTTCCAATAGCAATCACATTTCTCTCAGAATCATAAGACTTAAACATGTCTTCTGTTCCGGCTCGGGAAGCTTGTGATGGTTAAAATCCAATGTTTTGGATACCTTTTCAGAAAGCCTCTTTCTCTCACAGATCTTCTCCAAACAACCGACACAGGGACATCTAATCGATTTTGGAAGGAGAACGATTTCAGGCCGTTTCTTCGGACATGTATTCGGGCTCTCTAATTCTTCTAGAACTCATTTGCGAAGAGAACAGCCAAGCCAGTAAGGCGAAGGGCTGCCCGAAGACAGCCCTTCGAAGATGCCGCTTGGCATCAAGGAGCAACTAAGTAATTACCGCCTCCAGACCTGAGAGGCGGCGCCAAGTCTTAGAACATGATCGGATCGTAGTATCCGGAGAAGAGGATGGAAGCTCTCAGCAGGAGCGCACCGATGATGCCGAGGATCGCACTGCAGGCCAAAATCTTATGGCTGCGTGTCAGCAGATTCAGGAGCAGAGGCACGACAGAACCGAGAATAATCACGCCGACCCAGAACATCACGGCATGAGGACCGCTGATCAGAGCTTCTGCACCGGCTCTGGCACCGGCAAGCGCGGAACCCAAAGCAACGTGGACAAAGGCAAAAATGGTGAACAGTTCTGCAACTTCAACCCAGAAGGAAGTTCTTCTGCTCCAGCGAACGGTATCCGGATCGATCCATTTCATGATCATGAAAAGTTCAATACAGCCGATGGAACTGGCCATGCCGGACATGATCCAAAGCAGCGGAATCAAAGCGGTATTCCACAGAGAGATGCCGACGGCCTGAGTCAAGAGGAAGCCGGAATAAATCGTGCAGCAAACGCCCAGCGCAGCAAAAATTCCGTTGAACCAATTGGACTTAGTCATGTTCTGCCAGTATTCACTCTTGAAAATGATCTTGGCGCAGATCATGGAATAGAACACGGAACCGATGCACAGCAGCGAAAGCAGACAAATGCCGATGAACATCCAAGACTGGAAATTAAAGGAAAAGTCCGCTAAAGCGCTGAAAACGGCAAACGGAAGATTAAGCATCCTAGCCAAGTGGCTGACCACTAAGAGCGTTCCGAGAATGCCTGAAACCGTCAGAAGATAAACAAAGTTCTTCTGTCTGATCCAGTAGTTCAGAAAAAATCCCATACCGGCGAGACCGACGAGCCAAAGGAAAATGGCAATCGTCCACCCCCAATGAGCGGCTTGGAGCTGAGGAGTAAAAGAAGTTAATTCGATCATTTGGACACCACCACAAAGAAGTTAGGTTTCGTGCCTTTGTTCGGCATGAGAAGCTCGGTTCTGCTGGAAGCAATCTTTTTAGAGATTTCAGACTGTGGATCCAAAATATCTCCGAAGAGACGGGCTTCCGCGGGGCACGCCTGAACACAAGCCGGCTGCTTGCCTTCGTTAATCATCTCCATGCAGCCCGGACTGATACATTTCATCGGCAGGCCCGTGATCGGATGACTCCAGCGAGCGTCGTACGGGCAGCTGGCAATACAGTAGTTGCAGCCGACGCACTTATCCGGATCATTTCTGACAAGACCGTTTTCATCGTAATAGTTCGCGCCAAAGGGACAAGTCTTAACGCAAGGTGCGTTTTCGCACTGCTGGCACTGAACCAGCAGATTGACCGGACGACGTTCTTCAGAACGGAAAATACGAATATTGGATGCGGGCCAGTTTCTCCCCGGAATGCTCTGGTTGTGCATTTCAGGGAAATTGGTCTGAGAACAGGCCAAAATGCAGGCACCGCAGCTGATGCATTGTGTGGCATCAAAAAGATGCGCTAATTGTTTTTTCTTTTGAACCATGATTTAGCCTCTTACCTTCTTAATGCGCACGGAACTGTTATTCGCAACATTGCCGAAGACCGGCTGCGCATAACCTGTCGCATACCAATGAGAGTTAATACCTTCTTTCACAAATTGGTATTCGGGGTCGTTTACAAGGTGCTTAGTTCTGTTGCCTCCGGAGAAACCGAAGGCAAAAACTGCACCCGGTACAACCTTATTGGTGACGGTAATTCTTGCTTGGCCGACATAGTTAGTATCGATACCTTCAATTTCGGCCATATCCCCGTTTTTAATACCCAGTCTCTGTGCATCAACCGGATTCATCCAAACGGTTCTGTCGCCCAAATAGCGAGTGGGCTGCGTAAACATATTCAGGCCGGAACAGGTGACGCAGTTCTTTCCGGAAGCCAGGATGAACTCATTGCTGTTCTGCTTCGGTGCGGTGAACGCTGGCGAAGGAATGTAACCGGAAATCGGAGCAATGGCCTTTTCGTAGGCTTCGTTCTTGAAGCTCTGGAAGGCATAGATTTCAACCTTGCCGCTCGGTGTTCCAAAAGGTTTGTGATACGGGTACTGGTTGTATTTCTTTGTCTTGATCGTTGACCAGCCCTGTGTTTCGATATCCTTCTTGATCTTGGCAGCCCAGCCCGGTTTCTGGCTTTCGCACTGTGCCAGGAACTTATTAAAACCTTTGTTCGTAAAGGCATCAAAGTATTTATTGAACTCCTCGGCCGTCTTGCATTCCTTGTATCCGACGCGCGCTGCTTTTTCCGGGAAAGCTCTTCTCAGAATTTCCAAAAGGATCCACACGTCGTGACGAGCTTCACAACCTTTCGGCGGCGTAAGGCCCGGGTCGGAAAGATAAATGGAGCCGTCAAGCGCCCACTTAACACCAGCCATCTCTTTTCTTTCCATGAAATATGTGGCAGGGAGCACGTAGTCAGCATAGTCAACCAGTTCCTGCGGAAGAACATCCTGAACGACACAAAGCTCAAGCTTCTTAAGCTGTTCTGCAAGTTCTTGAGAATTGGCCTCACGATGGAACATCGTAGTTCCCACGAAGAAAACACCTTTGATCGGATAAGGTTTGCCGGTAACGGCAGCCTGGAGCGCAACCTTAAAAGTTGCGGATGCTTCCGGATAAACGATCTTGTCGATGCGCTTTTCTTTAGCCATCTGCCAAGTTTCGCCGTTGGGACCTTTGCCTGCAGAAACACTGGGGATCTTGAGGCCGGCCCCGACTGTTACAACCAAACCTCCAGGAATATCTATATTGCCGTTCATCGCGTTGGCAATGCAGATCAATTGATACAGCTGAACGTCGGTTCCGTTCTTAGAGGTGTACCAGCCGTCATCGATCACACCTTTTAGGTTCGTGAAGTCCTTAGCGATACGGAGCAGGATGCCAGGCTCAACGCCGGTGATTTCAAATACTTTCTCCGGTGTGTAAGGAGCCGCTGTCTCTTTGACGACTTCAAAAGCGGTTTTAACGGGAATCGTGATCCCGTCGACAAGTTTGACCGGAGCGACGTCTTCAAGGATAGCCTTGAAAGAAGGATCTTCGTCAAAAACCATCTCTCCGGTTTCATTTTTCTTCAGTCCTCGGAAGGAAATTTCTCCGGCAGCATTGGCAACGGCGTATTTTGTTTTATCCCCGCCTGCGACGAAATCAGCTTGAGTCAAGGGATGACCGTTTTCTCTGACAAGATAAGCGCCGTTGGTATGCTTCTGAATGAAATCAAAATCGGCTGTACCGTCCTGAATCATGCGGTTAATCAGACCCATCACGAAAGCAGCGTCCGTCGAGGGACGAATACCAACCCAGTCCACATCACCGTAAGAGATGTCCGGCATTCTCGGGTCGATGGAAACCACACGGGCCCCGTTTGCACGAGCAACATTCAAAGTATGGAGCGCTCCCATAGCAGCTCCCATAGAACGGCCGATAAGAAGCAAATAACGCAAGTTGGCGTAATCGGGCTCCATTTTGCCGGCACCGTCAAAGCCTTTTCCGAAGACCCACTGGCGACCGCTGATACCACCCGCATTGCAGGAAGAAGCATGGCCAATACTATTCGGAGAGCCCAGCGGTAGCGTAATCCACTTGCTGAAGCCCGAGAAAGTATGGGAAGTTGAAGCAATGCTGCTTTCTCCATATTTTTCAACGATCGTTTTAAGCTGACCGGCGATGCCGTCCAACGCTTCATCCCATGTAATTTCTTTGAATTTTCCTTCGCCCTTTTCCCCGACACGTTTCAGAGGTTTTTTCAAACGAAGCGGGTGATTCCAAACCCACATAGTTGCAGCGGATCGGCCGCAGTAGCCCTGTTGAGGATGTCCTGGATTTGGGAAAATACGAACAGTTTTTTCGGAAACGGGCTCACCTTCTTTACGCATCTCAATCAGACCGCAGAACGCACCGCACATCGTGCAGGCAACGGGACGTTTTGTCCAACCTTCCTGTTCGAGTTTTTTAATTTGTTCGGCAAACGCCAAGTTCGGAAGACATGGAGAAGCGGCAGCGGCTGCAGCCAAAGCTCCTCCTTTCATAAGTGTCCGTCGAGAGACGGACAGATTTACGATTTTGTCAGACATCTTAATTTCTTGTCCTTAGGTTATTGGGGATTGTTAAGAGTTGTAATCTCTTTAACTGCCCTCGATCGTAATCCCTAAGAAAGATTAATCCTATAAGACAAATGTCTTAGATTCTCAGACCTCCTCTGTAGACTCTATCTTCTTGAATTTCCGAAATTATTTACGTGCAAATTTTCATCTTTTTATAAATAACCCAAATGCGATTAAGAGTTCGGTTTTTAGTTAGTTAAAAACATATTTTTGCCTAATTCTTTTATTAAATTAAGAAAATATATAAAAATGTAAACTAAGTTATGAGAATTAAAGATGAAGAATCAAGTCTTTTTATATGGAAAGTTAACTGAGGGTAATTTTCTCTCGATTTTGATTTTTTCCATACTTGAAACTTCTTTATTGACTAATGCTCGTTATCCCTAATACTTTCGCGAATTTGTATTTTTTCACGTCCTGAACTTTTCTTCCTTCGATGTTTCTTCTCTTCTTCTTGATCTAACGCATGCTGAGAACCTCGTATTTTCGGCGCAAATAAACACAGAAAGGTAGAATAGAAAAATTAGTTCTCTTTTTTACTACAGCGATGACCGAAAACAAAGAAAAGGCTCAGAGCAGCCACATCACTAATTTTCTTCGCAACATTATTAACGAAGACTTGAAACAAGGGGTAAACGATCCCAGACATTGGTGTGGACATCCCGGCACTTACACGGAGCAGATGGAAGGACCGATCGATGAGGCAAAAGTTCGGCTTCGTTTTCCTCCTGAGCCTAACGGTTACCTCCACATCGGTCACGCTAAAAGTATCTGCCTGAATTTCGGTCTAGCCAAAGACTATGCCGGACGGTGCCACATGCGTTTCGACGATACTAACCCGGTTAAAGAGGACCAGGAATACGTAGACTCCATTCTTGGCTCTGTTAACTGGCTCGGCTTCGACTGGAAGGATGCCAAAGAAACCAATTTCTACTTCGCCAGCGACTACTTCGACTATATGTACGAGATTGCCGAGCATATGATTAAAAACGGCTTGGCATACGTCGATGAACAAACGGCTGAACAGATTAAAGAAAACCGGGGCACACTTCACACACCCGGCGTCGACTCTCCGTTTCGGGATCGTCCGGCGGAAGAAAGTCTGCGCCTCTTCCGTGAAATGCGGGAAGGCAAGCATCCGGAAGGAAGCATGGTTCTCCGCTCTAAAGTTGACATGAGCTCCCGCAACATCAATCTTCGTGATCCGGCTATTTACCGTATTCGTTTTGCCGAACATCATCGTACAGGCGACAAATGGTGTATTTACCCGATGTACACGTTCGCTCACCCGCTCGAAGACGTTCTGGAAAACATTACTCATTCAATCTGCACGTTGGAATTTGAAGATCAGCGCGCTTTCTATAACTGGGCAACCGAAAGATCCGTACCCATTACCCGCGCTCCGCTCTTTGAAAAAGCAAAAGCCGTCCTGGCAGACCTCCAGAAAAAGAGCTTCGAAGAAATCAAGCCTTTTGCCGAAGCTGCTGTCAAATTCAAATGGAAACTCGGCCAGACCGAAACAGAAAGAGAACTCGCTTCTCTCTTAACTGATATCAAGGCCAATCCCGAAAATTTGAACGATGCTTCTGCGCACGCCATCGTGAACGCCGTTGCTGCCAAACCGGAAGTTTTCACTCCGCTGCTGCAGGACGTTTTAAGCGCAACCGTTAAACCGAACTTCTTCCTGCTTCCACATCAGTACGAGTTCAATCGTCTGAATCTGACTTATGTGGTCATGAGCAAACGCAAACTGATCGCCTTGGTCAAAGAAGGCCTCGTCGATGGTTGGGACGACCCCCGCATGCCGACTCTCGTCGGTCTGCGCCGCCGCGGCTATTCTCCCGAAGCCATGCGTTTGTTCTGCGATCGCGTCGGGGTTTCTAAACAGACCGGCAGCTGGATCGACTACTCTGTTCTCGAAGGTTCTCTGAGAGATGTGCTTGATGCTGAAGCCGATCGTCGTATCGCCGTTCAGGATCCGATCAAACTCATCATTGATAACTATCCGGAAGATCAGATCGAAGAATTCGAGTCTCCCAATCACCCTCAGCATCTGGAACGCGGCTCTCGCAAGCTTTCCTTCGGAAAAGAACTTTGGATTGAAAGAAGCGACTTCGCGGAAGAACCGCCCAAAGGCTATCGCCGCCTGACACTGGCAACTGCTGACAAACGGGCAATGCCCGTTCGTCTGCGTCACGCCTACGTCGTTCAGGCCACCTCTGTAGAAAAAGATTCGGACGGAAAGATCACAGCCGTCCACGCTGAATACTTCCCGGAAACCAAGAGCGGTACCGACGGCGCCAACTCTATTAAGACCAAGGCTGCCATTCACTGGCTGAGTGTTAAAGATGCTCTTCCCGCAACGATCAGACTTTATGACCGTCTGTTCACCGTTCCGAAACCCGATGCCGGTGAAGTGGACTTCCGTGAGCTCATTAATAAGAACAGTAAGACTGTGATGCAGTCCTACGTTGAGCCTTCTCTGAAAGACGCCAAACCCGAAGACCGCTTCCAGTTCGAAAGAAACGGTTATTACGTGGCTGATCAGAAGGACTTCACTCCGGACAACCTGGTATTCAACCTTGCAGTTGCTCTGAAGGACACCTTCGGAAAATAATTAAGCACTGAATCGCCAGAGGGACGGCTGAAGCCGTCCCTTCTTTTTTAGGAAAGCTTTTGAATCGTTTCGGCCAAAAGCTTCGGCGCAATGTTCAAAGAGTAATCAAGCTCTAAACGTTCGGTGCTTCGGTGCGCATCTCGGCCTGCCGGCCCCATGTTGGCAATCGGAATGTCCAAGGCGCCCGGGAGATCGGTCGGCAAATAAAAGAGTTTCTTCCAGCCGGCCATGTTCTCGCCGACTTGTTTGGCCCCTTCTCTCATTTCTTCAAAGCCTAGGAAGGACAAATCCGTAATGCCCCCGAAAACCTCGTGCAGACGGACTGCTTCGTCTTTGCTCAAGACTTTTGCCTGCTCCGTCATCTCTTCCATCACTTTTCTAAGTTTTTGCTCATCAGGCGACTGTCGACGATTCAGCCGAGCCGGGTAGTACGGCGGCAGGAACCCGACTACAATTGTCGGCCGTGGCATCTGAGCCTGTAAAAACAGCCAGGAGCATTCTTTCAGGGCCGCCTCCCGAATGTCCAGATCTTTAGGGAGCGAGCGATAAAAATGATCTCTTTTTTCTTCGAAGGATTCGCCCGTCTTCTGGCGAGCCATCCGCTGAAGCATCCCGAAGGTAACAACATTGACCTCATCAATGTCAGGAAAGTCTGCGCCTTTATCTTGTGCAAACAGCAGTGCACGCATCAGTTTGCTTCTGGCCTGCGCGGCAGCCCGCGCCGCTGTCATTTGAGCCCAACGAAGGACATCCGCCGGTTTCTTTGCGGCGGTCAGAACATTAAAGTAAGCGGAAGCCTCTTCAGGCACAGTGACCGAATAACCGTTGCGGTGCACCTCCATACTTAAGCAGGCGGGAGGTGCTAAAAGATCCAATCCGGAACCCTCGTATAAAGCGGTGTCGGCTTCTGCCAGACAAACGATTTCACTAATTAAGAGCGCTGCGCTGAAGCCGTGAAGATAATTGCCGATGTGTGCGGATTTACCGAAGGCGTAGAAGAACGGCATAAGTTTGCCGGTGGTTCCTGTGTAATAAGGTCGCACAGCCGGTACCGTCTTGGTTTCCGCCGTCCAGAAACAAGGCTCACCGGTAAGAGCAGCGACGACTTTCAAATGTTCTTCTTCACAGATATGCAGGAATGTTCTTAACGAACCGATCATGCCGGCACTGTTGGCTTCTTCATCCGGAACCGCCCAAAAAAGAATATTGACGGCAAGAGTCGGGTCATCTGCCCACTCCTCCATGGAAGCCAAAAACAGCGCAAGGCCCGCCTTCATATCCATACTGCCGCGCCCGAACAGCCAATTGCCGCTCTCAAGATCCTTCCGAGCAGTTTCATCTAGAGGCTGTTCACGTAGTGCTTCCGTGTAACGTTCTAAATCGAAAGCCGTCTGTACTTTATCACCGCAGTTCTGCGTATCGACGACATCGAAGTGACCTGTCAGTACAACAGTTTTATCGGTAGGAACGGCGGCTCGGAGCAGTCCGAAAACCGCCTTACGCTCGAGGGGGTCCCGCTCACAGACCGGTTCAAAGACTCGCACGCGTCCGGGATGTTTTTGTGCAAGGCAAAACAGACAATGCGTAATGAAGTCCGCACAGCGGTTTTCCTCCGCGGCGCTACCGCTAACGGAAGGAATGGCACAAAGTTTTTTAGTGAGCTGAAGAATTCGGGACGACTGGGCAGTTTTCATGACAAGCACAAGGAAGTTAGTGAAGTCTTGTCATTTTAGGGCTTCAAAATACCTCTTTTCGGTCCAAAAAGTTAAAGTCAGCTTTAAGTTTACTAACCTAAAATTGACTAATTTTGAAAACAGATCCAACGGAACCGACAGGGGCAGAGGCCGGCTTTTTAGCCGCAGAAGGACCGGACGCGTATTTCTTGCCGATTTCTTTCAGGAAAGAAATAATCTGAGGATTTTCCCATGGCAGGTAACCTTCAGCGTAAGCCACTAAATTTCCGTTGCCGTCAATTATGAAATTGGTGGGGACCACAGAAACGCCCATCTTCCCGGGAATCGCCTGATTGCCGTCAATGAAGGTTTCAAAACCCGAAGCACGGATCTTGTCGAGGAATTTTTTAAGATCCACATTTTCTCCGTCAACAGCAACTCCAATAACACGGACATCAGAGTTCTTAAGGGCCTTCTGTGCTGTAATCAGTTCCGGTATCTCCGCGACGCAGGGGCGGCACCAGGTAGCCCAAACGTTTAAAACGATCACCTTTCCTTTGTAATCCGACAAATTTACGTCTGTTCCGTAAATAGTTTTGAGATCAAACTGCGGCATCTTTAGAGCGTGCTTGAGCTCTCGGAAATTCGGCATCATGCGCGGCGCCTTCAGAGGTGTTCCTGTTTCGTAAACGCGATCAAAGTCTGCGGCCTTCGGGACCGAGGAGAACAAGACGGTGCCCGCCAAGCAGGAAAGTACTAATAATTTTTTCATCTTTCGATACTTTTTCTTTATGCTGTCGAAATTTTAGAACGACCGATTCAGCGCAGATGTAACGAGTTTTTCAGGTGCGCTCATGATGGTGGCTCTCCAAACCCATCCTTTCGCAATTGAATTACAGTTTGATGATGAAAGTCTTACCGGCGCCGTTCATCCTGCGGAGAAATCGGCGCGAAAAGATTTGCCAACACCATTGATAAAGGAGTGAATTATGGGACTTTTCAATACAATTCTTCAGAAACTTGGTTTTGTGAAAGACAAGGCCGTTGAAGCTGTTGCAGGGGAAAACGCTGCTGCAGCGGAAGCACCGGTCTCTCCCGTGGAAGCCGCTGCCGTTGAAACTGTAGCTGCTGCCCCAGCTGCAGCCGAAACGCCTGCAGGATCGCCCGAAATCGTAGACGTCGCTGCTGTCTGCGAAGCTTTGGCTGCCAAGAACCCACAGAAACTCAACTGGAAAACTTCTATTGTTGACCTTATGAAGCTTCTTGGAATGGACCCATCTTTAGCTAATCGTAAAGAGCTGGCAAAAGAACTCGGCTGCCCTGAAAACCTTATCGGCGGTGACTATTCTCAGATGAACGTTTGGCTGATTAAGGCCGTTATGCAGAAGCTTGCCGAAAACGGCGGCAAAGTTCCCGAAGACTTGAAGTAACGTTTCTCATTTCTAATAAAAACGCCGCGGACAATGCGGCGTTTTTTCTTCTGTCGAGATTTGGTAAAGTGAACCTTTCGGAGTAAAAATAATATGTTCGCTTATCCCATTATCATCGCCGCCATGATCGCTTCCGGGCTGTTCATCGGCTGGATCAACTTTAGCTATCTTTGGGGCATGATCCCGGCAGTTATCGGAGGCTTCTGCGGAAGCTATTACAGCAAGTTCGGCCGAATGCTGCTTAAGCCCGGCATCGACGACTACCAGCGAGAAAAAATCCTCTCTGTGACCCGTGTTCTGACAATCATGTGGACCGTGATCTCTGCCATTTTCTTTGCGCTCGGATACGGATTAACCAAGGTTGCTTACTGATTTGTTGTTTTGATTTTTCGTTATGCAGATTCATGCTTTCGGTCTTTCCCGAGTACCGACTTTCCTCGGTCAATGGGATCTCGATTTTGACGGACGCACCGACGTTTTTTCCATTCCCCTGACGGGAGAGAAAAGTATTGCGTTATTCCTTGACGCTCTAAAGTTCGCTCTATTCGATATCTCATCCGAGAAACTTGGAAAAAATCCCGAAGTCCGCCTGGTCTTCTCCACAGAAGAGGGACGATTTGAACTTCTTCGGTCCCACGAAAACACTGAAATCCGCAAAAACGGCATGCCGTTTGACCTGCAGGCAGCGCCCTTTCCTGTCGCCATGGCTAGAATCACGCATCTTGATGCCGATAAATTAGAAGACACCCTTTTCTATGACATTCTCTCGACTTCTGAATCTTTGACCGAGAATGCGGATACTTTAGCCTCATCTTTGATCGGAAATGTCTCCGAGTCTCTCGGAAATGCAATCCTGACTCAGGGCATTGAAGTTTCTCAGCAGAAGGCCGCCTTGCTCGCCGCTTCTAAGTCTGTCATAGACGGAATTTCGGTTGTTTCTGATGAGGAAGAAGAACGCCTCAATCAGCAGCTCATTAAGGCCGGCGTCTCTCACGCCGCTCTGCAAAACGAAATTGCCCAGCTCAAAGATTCGATGGACTGGCTCATTCGCATCAATATGCTCAAGGATGAAGCCGCCCGCTTGTCTAAGCAGCTCACGGCAGTCAACGGCGACCTTTCTCGCTTTGACGTGAAAAAGAACGTTCTGGAAAAAGCGCTGAAAACAGACGCCTTAGCTCCCGACTACGATGTCCTCTCTAAGCTTCGAGTCGATGAGAAAGAAGAAGGTAAGCTGATTACGGAACTTAAAAAATCCGTCCCGATGCTTTCTGAACGCGTCCGCTCCGCCTCTCTGGCTCATGCTGAGGCAGACAAAAATTTCAAGAGCGTCCTGGAAAACTACAACGAGAAGTGTGTGACGCTGGAACGCGTTCGCGAATTAGATGAAAAAATCGAAGATTCTCAGATTCAAAGCAAGCACCTTAAAGAGGAGTTGTTCAACGAGCAAACCGCGGCTCGTCTCCTCTCTGAAGAAAACACACGATTAAAAAACGTCCTCTCCCAGCTGACCATTCGCTCACAACTTCTGAACAAGAAGATGGATGACCTTTCTATGGATAAGCTCTTGGTCGATGAGCTCGAAGAGTACAAACGTCTTCTTGATGAGATTGACGCTGAAGTCATTCGCAGCGCAGAGGCAGAAGAAACGCAGCGGGAACTGCAGAAACGGATTGAGTCCTCTCGCTCTGCTTTATTAGACGTTCAAAACGTCATTGCCGCTCTTAAAAACGAGGAGCTTGCCGTCACGGGCGAACTTTCCATGAAGGAGCGCATGCTTTCCAAGTCTTTAGGAATAGAAGGCGTCGAGACGCTGGCTGCGGAACTGGACAATCAGAATGAACGCTTAAATGCCCTAGACGCGCTTCAAGGAAGAATTGTTCTCTTGGCAGAAGGACACGACCGATTCAATCAGGTAAAAGCAGGGCTCGAGAGCACCAAGCACGCCTTGAGACTCGCGACGGTTGCTTTGAATGCGGCTCGCCAGGCCTATATCGACAAGACAGCCGTCGTCAATTCAGCTCAGCAGGCTTATTCCTTCTATCTCGAAGTACTGTCGCTGAATGAACCGCGCAAAAAGTTAGCCAACGGCAAGCCGTGTCCCTTGTGTGGCGCGATTCACCATCCCTACTCCGTTAAACTGCCGTTTGACCGTTCGTTGGAAGACAAACTCGCTAAAGCAAAAGAAGACGCTCAGCTCGCGCTCGTCGAATCGGAAAAATGCAAAGCTGAATTTGCGCAGCTTCAGCTGCAGCAGACAGAAGCCGAAAACATTCTGAATACGCTTACGACAGAACTCAATGAAGCCAAGGGCGAGATTTTGTATATCGCGAGCGAGCTCAATATTGTCGGCTTGAGAGAGAAGAAACCGATCACTTGGGCGGCTGTACTCAAGCAAAAACAAACTTCTTTAGCCAATCGTCGAGATGACCTTGAAGCACGATTAGAGAAAATTCAAGGGCTCACGGAAGCGATTGAATCGCTGAAAGAAAAGCGCGAAGATGCAGCGCTTAAAACCGCTCGTAAAAAAGAAGAACAGGCGTCTTTGGAAGAGGCTTTGAAGAACTTCGCCAACATGTCTGCCGAGCTAGAAAAGAATCAAAAAGACTCTGAACTTAATCGCGTCTCCCTGACGCGTTTGCTCGAGCGAGCCTTTGCCCGCTTCGGCCTGAAGGCCTCTAACCCGGCCATCATGAAGCAGAACCTTCCAACGCTCGAAAAACGCCGCGAACAGTGGATCAACTGGAGCGTCGAGAAAAAACAGATCGAAGAAGAAACAGCGGAGAGCGAAGAAGCCCTCCGAAATACTGTCGCGTCTCTGACTGCTCAGAAGAAGAGCGCAGAAACCTTAGAAAAGGACATCGAGGCTCTCACTGAACAGATCAAACGGTTCCAAAAAGAACGGCATGAAGCAATTGCCAGCCAGACACCGGAAGAAGTAATTGCCGCGATTGAAACAGAAAAGGCCAATGCCACACGTCTTGCCGAAGAAGCTAAATTAAGTCTTGCTTCCAAAGAGGAAGCCTTGCTTTCTACGCAGAACAAAATTAATACTCTCGAAGCACATCGCAGCGAAACCATTAAATCCATTGAATCGCTTTCGGACGCTTTCAACCAAAAACTTCAAAAGGCCGGTTTCCCGAACGAGTCCAGCTTCCTTTCTTCTCAGATCTCGACTGCACAGAAAGATGACCTCATGCGTCAAAACGATGAACTGCTCGAAAGGTATCGTGTCGTAAATTCGCAGTACGAAGAAAAACAGCAGGCATTAAACAGTCTTCAGGAGAAGAACCTGACGACGCGCACTCGTGAACAGCTCGAAGAAGAACTCTTAGAAAAATCCGATCTCTTCCACACAGCCACTGCTCAGCTCACAGGCCTACGTGAGAAGATGGCAAAAAATGCGAATAACAAAAATCGCCGAAAACGGGAAGAAGCAGAATTCCAAAAGCTGCAGACCTCGCTTGAGCGATGGGAATCTCTCTGCGCCAATGCTGAGGAACCGGGGGGAATTGCGCGTTTAGGTTTGTCGCTTGCAGTCGCCTACGGCTCTTCAGACATTGATGCCTTCATCCCCGGCGCCAAGATCAAACTCCGTGATGAAGGTGTGAAATTATTTGCACCCGAGCTCTCGGACGCTTCAGGTCTTGCGGGCATGAAGACAATTTCTGCCGATCAGCGTTTCTTCGTGGCACTTTCTCTGCTCTTGGGAAGAAGCGAATTGTTTGCCCGTCGAAGCAAACCTGAGTTTGTCATTCTTAAGCAAAATCAGAATGAAGCTTTCCCAAGCCAGACGTTTACAGGTTTAGAGAGCTTAAATTTAACAATCGGCGTAGCGAGATAAGCCGTTACTCTTCGACGAATTCAATGAGAAGAGCTCCGCGCGTGAGCTCTTCCAATTCTTTAGCAAAAGTCTCAGCGAGATCCTCGGGGATTTCGACATCAAAATCCGCACCCATATCAAAATTCTTTTCTAGAATTCGACCGTTTACGGCTTCGATCTTGCGCAGAACCTGATTCACAAATCGATGTTCAACGCTGAATTTGATGCGTTTCGTTTTGGTACGAACTCGCGTGGGCACTCCCTCTAACGCCATTTTGACGGAAGACTGATAGGCTTTAACTAGTCCTCCCGTACCGAGCAAAATTCCGCCGAAGTAACGAGTCACAACAACGGTCACTTCTCCAATGCCGCTGTGCGTAACAGCCGTCAGCATGGGGCGTCCGGCGGTTCCGTGAGGCTCGCCGTCATCGCTTGCGCCGATACGATCGGTAGATCCGGCGGCTCCGGCACAATAAGCCCAGCAATTGTGCCGGGCATCTTCAAATTCGGCTTTAATTTGTTCGATGAAAGCTTTTGCTTCTTCGACACCGGGAGTGTGTCCGACAGAAGCGATAAAGCGGCTGCGCTTTATCGTCTGTTCGACACGAAAAACCTCTCCCGGACGCAGGTCCGGAATGTTGTAGCTGACATCTGCCATCCGGGGACTCTCTTTATGTGTTACTTGTGAAGCTTGTTCACTATTTTAAAGAGAGTTTCGTTTTCCATGACAAGGGGAGAATCTTTGGCAAAAAACACAATGCCGTCTTCGGGTGCTTCGGTCTGGGCGACGGTCACGCCGGTAAGCGGATCAATGATGTCCGCAAGAACTTGTCCGCGTTCAACGGAATCAAAGGATTTCACGTGCGGAATGTAAAGACCGGAAGCGGTTGAACGCAGCGACACCAGCTCTTCTTCTATAAGAACGGTCGATTCATAGCCGCCGTAAACGTTGTAATTTAAAACGTTCATTCGGCTTAAGAAGCGGCAAACCGCCGCAATCGCCATGTCCGCACCCTTCTTATCGATCTTCTCGGTAGAACGGCTGTAAAGAGAAAAGGCTTTTGTATCCCACACCTGCCAGTTGAAGTTTAAGGTTGTGGTATCAAAGGGAACGGGTTTGCGAAGAACGACAAAAGGCATTCCGAAAAGCTGAGCCAAGCCAGTGTCCTCATAATCCGTCTTCATCATGCGCACATGAGAGACGAAGTCTCCGGGCATATAAAAAGAGGAAAACTGCACGCCGAAGCGGTAGCCCTGAATCTTTTCAAAAATACCGGCAGCTATTCGCTGAGTAGTCTCACCTTTGTTGTATCCGGGATACATTCGATTGATATCGGAGTTATCCATCGCCCAGAAGCGCTTACCGACATTAACGGAGTACGGATTGGCACACGGAATCACCGTCACACCGTGACGGCGGATAAACCGCCCTTCTTCCTCAAAGCGCTTTAATGTTCGAACCATTTGGCCGGCAATATAGAGCTGCTGAATTTCATTGCCGCGCATATTGCCGATAATGCACATGGTCTTTTCAGGGGCGCCGAAGTGATAACTTTTTACTTCAAAGTCTTCGCGGTAGGCCGACTCCATTCTGAAAATAACTTCTTCTTTCATCGACGTTCTTCCTGAAGAATTCGGGCAATCAGAGACCCCTTATTTACGATAGGATATTCACGAAGCGTGAAGAGCAAACCATCGACTTCGGAGACGCATTCCTGACGAACCTCACCTGAAAGCGCATCTACAATTCGGCCAAAAATCTCGCCTCGTCTAACGTTATCGCTGTGGCGAACCGTCGGGACAAACACACCCGGCTCTTCAGCATTCACAAAACTCACGGAGCGATCTAAGGAAACGATCGGCTGTTTAACAGGCTGGACGGGGCCGTCCCACATACCGAGATTCTGCATAAGATTCAGAATTCCGTTCACAAGCCGTTGACAATAATCCTGAGTAATTCTCATGCCGACGCCCGCCTCTACGACAAGAGTTTTAACGCCGATGGAATTTAAGCTGTAAGCCAACGTTGATTCGAGCACAGTAGAAGCTTGATGCACCCAAACAAAATCGACATCGAGCATGCTCGCGTATTTAACGAGTTTATCTGCCGTATTGATATTGACGCGAACCTGGGGAATCTCGCGCAGGAAGATATTGCTGGCGTGAATATCAATCGCCATTTCTGCGCCTTTGAATTCCTGAATCAATTTGCTTGCAACCCACTCCGTCGCCGCTCCGTCGGTACGTCCCGGGAAAATCCGGTTCATATCCAAATCAAAACCGGGAAATCCTCGCTGGATCGTATCGATGCCCATCGGGTTCAATGCCGGATAGACATCCAACACCCCTTTAAGGTGCTCACTCTTTTCACGAACGACTTTATTAAGCAAATAACAAATGTACTGTCCTTCAAGCTCATCGCCGTGAATTCCGGAAACGACGCAAAGTCTTTTAAGGCCTTCTGCTGACGCAACGTTATCAGGCAAGTGGCGGTTCTTGCGAATCACCAAAGACTCGCCGACCGGCATCTTTACTTTTATGACGTCTTCAATCATTCTCAAATTTCAACCAACTTACACTTTGCCGACATACTTTGATCCGCTGCGCCCATAAAGACGCCTCTTTCTAAAGCGCAAAAACTAAAGTCTGGTCCTTGTGAAATCTTGACGTAATTATCGTCACAGAATCTCTGATGCGTGGGATCCACTCCGATCCATGTTTCACCGTCAAAAACTTCTACCCAAGCATGAGAAGCACCTTCACCGGTGGTCAGTCCGGCAACGTAGCGACAAATAACGTTCTGAGCTCGTAAGAAAGCAAGAAGAATGTGCGCAAAATCCTGACAAACTCCGGCGCCGAGCTCCCACGCTTCATGGGCCGCAGTTACTGTTGTCGTAACGCCTTTTTGATAGCGGAAGTCTGTACCAATTTTTGTTAGCCAGTATTCAGCAAGGGCGATGGGTGCGCCTTCAACTTTATTGGCTTCAAAATAATCTTTGAGCGTGCCGGTCAGCGTCGTAAGCTGAGTCGGATATCGATAGTAGGCAGCCGCACCGAAACTGCTGCGCTGCGAGGAATCGACCAATACTTCTCCTGTCGAGCAAAAAGAAAAGAAGGTATGTTTATTCTCGATGCTGCCCAGGAAAACTTTATTGCCTTGTCCGTCAAAGGTTTCTGACAGCCGGCAGCCCGGCTGACAGGTTAAAGAGATGCGCATCGGCTCCTGTCCCGGCTCCGAGAGCGGGACAGAGCGAAGCACAAATGTGTGATTCGAAACGGGTTCGGAAAACAACAGATCCGCCCTAAGCGAATACAAAAATTTTTTCATTGTATCGAGTTTTTAATTATTCAAGAGCTTCTGAACTGTTTCCAAAGCCACCAGCCGGGTCTCCGGATCATCATCAGCTAACTGGGCAAAATTTTTCAGAACACGCATTTTTTGACCGCTGTAGGCAATCTTTGCGCCCTGTAATCTGCGATCCAGTTTACCGATCGTCACGCCGATTGTTTCCCAGCTTTCTCCCAATCTCAGCTGCATGTCCAGGCGCTCAAGGTAACGGCCGGCTTTAACGAGACAGCGTTCTTGACCTGAAGAGAGATATTCGTCAATACTGCCCCAGAAAGCCAACAAGCGATCGATGACTTCAAAAGAACACAGAGCTCCGGAACCTTCTGCCTTCGCATCTTCCATCGCATCAAGTGCCAGCTGAATATAAGCCAAAGAGCGAGTCGAGATGGTATTCCGCAGCAAAATTCCGTCGTCGTAGGCTCGAGAAAGATTGCTGTACACCGAATCAGGGTTGAGCTCGTCGAAGAAGTAACTCGTCATAAAGTCAGAGGCATCTTCGTAAACATCAGGAATGTTTAAAGCGACACAAAATTCTTTATAAGCCGTCTCATCTGTATCAATCAGAACATCATAGAGGCCTTCGAGATAATTCAGCGTACGGTAGACACGTTCAACGTAGCGGCCGAGCCAAAATAAGTTTTCGCCTTTTTCTATCGAGATAAAATCCATGTGTCTTTAAAGCCTCCGCCTTGAGAAGAGTTAACGACGAACGAATCCGGCTTGCGGGAAAAACGAGTAAGACCGCTGTGCCAAACTTTCGTTCCGTTGGTTGAACTAATGACAAATGCACGAAGATCGCATTTGCGCTCTACGACCGTTCCGTCTTCGAGAACCGGCAGGTCAATAAAGTCGATCACTTCCTGAAGAATAAAGCGACGTGATTCAGTCTGAATTCTTACTTTCCAGGCTTCAAGCTCTTCTTGGTTTAAATCTTTACCAAAGAGAACTCCGTAACCGCCTGCTTCGGCAACATCTTTAATAACTAAGCGTTCGATGTTCGCCAGACAGTACTCTCTGTCTTCTTCGTAGAAAGGCAGATAAGTCGGTGCGTTTTTGAGGATCGGTTCTTCGCCCAGATAGTAACGAATCATCTTGGGAACGAAGTAATAAATACCCTTGTCGTCGGCAACGCCATTTCCGGGAGCATTGATAATCGCGAGGTTCCCTGCCCGATAGGCATTCATAATGCCCGGAACGCCGATGAGTGATTCAGGTTTAAAGGTCAAAGGATCAAGATAGTCGTCGGAGATTCGGCGATAGAGAGCGCCGACCGACTGTGGAGAACCCGATCTGCTCTTGAAATAGAGCTTATTGTCTTGTACGAACAAGTCATTGTGCATAACCAGAGGACATCCGGTCATCTCAGCCAAATAAGCATGCTCGAAGAAAGCAGCGTTGTACCTTCCCGGTGTCATGATGACGCAGCGGCCGCCGGGATTCACGCTTTCCATTGCTTCTCTTAAAAGGAGTCCGTAATCATCGTTGCGATCGACCGAGTTATTTTTAAATGTCTCCGGCGAAGCACGGCGAGCGAGTTTTCTGGCAATTAAAGGATAGGAAGCGCCTGAAGGAATGCGTAGGTTGTCTTCAAGAACGTACCAAGTTCCGTCTTTAGCTTGGACGAGGTCAATGCCTGAAATATGAGAGTAAATTCCGTTCGGCGGAACAAAGTTGTCACACGCCGGCAGGAAGCCGCTTGACGAAAAAGCGAAGTCTTCCGGAATCACGCCGTCAGCGACAATTCGCTTTTCCGTGTAGATGTCTCTCAAGAAGGCGTTGAGCGCATCGACACGCTGAATCAAGCCGGCTTCAATTTCAGCGAACTCATCCGCAGGAATAATTCGAGGAAGCGAATCGTAGGGAAACAGCTGCTCATGAAACTCGCCGTTTTTATAGATACCGAACTTCACGCCAAAGCGCGCAAGAAGCCCGTTTATAGCGGCGGTATTGGATATCAGAGAATCCATTATTTCTCCGTAAATTTCTGAGGTTGTTAGATATTCTTCAAAAATTATATGAGAGAGGAGAAGGCCGACACCCTTTAATTTGCAGAAATTTCAGTTGGAAGGAAATGAGGAAGGGTAATTACCAAGGAGGATTGTATTAATCCACATCTAACTTGAGGACAGATCTAATCTAAAAACGCCAAACCGGCTGTTGACGTGTTCACATCAATGCAACCGGCTTTTTAAACAAAAATGATTTCAAGCTGCTTTGTGTAGAAAGTGTTAGGCGGCTTCTTTATCTTTAGCTTTTTTCAGATTGTTCATTGCATAGGCAGCGCTGTTAACGATTTTTACTTCGCCGTTTTCTACGATAAACGTCACATTAGAGCGATGACCGTTTTCGATGCCTAAAATTTTCAAAATATGCTTCGGCAGAGTGACCTGTCCGTCGACCCAAACGATCGAATCAGAAGAGAAATTCGCAGACATATTGATCCTCCTTTAATTTTCACCTGGCCGACAGAACATTTTGTTAATCCTTCGACCTAGGAAAATCACTAATTTCCTCAAATTTCTTACTTATGATTTTACCTGTTTTATGTGATGCTTTATGTGTAAACCCTAATCTGAGTAAAAAACGAACTCGTTTCTACGAAGAGAAGAAACAATTGATATCGAAGACTTGAAGAAAGAAAAAAGCAGCTTTTTGAAATTTATATTAGAATGCGACTTCTTGGCGGCCCGATGGTGAAATTGGTAGACACAAGGGACTTAAAATCCCTCGGCGCAAGCTGTACCGGTTCAAGTCCGGTTCGGGCCACCACCCCTCACCTTAGCAGACCCAACTAAATCCAACTAAAACTAACTAAAAAGTCCCGCCGTTATTGGCTTCCAGCCCATTCCTTTTCTTTATAGCTTGGTCAGATTAAACTAAAACTAACTAAATTAAACTAATTTTTGCGGTAGGCAATAAGGTAGGCAGAAAATGGCTACTAAACTGACCCAGACATTTATTGAAAACGTTGAACAGGACGGATATTTTTTTGATGCAAAAATTGAGGGACTCTGTTTTAGAAAACGAGGTCCCTCATGCTCCTGGTATTTCCGCAGAACAATAAACGGCAGGAGACGTGAGGTAGGAATCGGATCAACAAAACGGCTTTCACTAGTTCAGGCCAGGGCTGAGGCGACCAGATTAAAAGCTCTCACAGATGAAGAATTCCTACAGCGTTTTGAGAAGAAAGAAAAGCAGCAGAAAGTTGATTCGTTGACGTTCTCAGACGTGGCCAAAAGGTTCGAGGAGTGGAATCTGGAGGTTGGAAAATGGCAGGAGCTGGACAAAGGTCATCGTGTTTACAGATCCAGGATAAAAAATCATGTGCTGCCGTTTATTGGGAATCTTGAGATCAACTCCATAACGTGCGACAACATCGCAGAGCTGGCGAAACGAATTCACGATAAACCGGATACGGTTGAAAGAGTTGTCCAGTTAATCAAAAGAGTGTTTGACTGGGCGAAAGCAAAGAGATATTTCAACCACGATAATCCAGCGGATAAATCAGGAGCATTGAAGTTTTTACTGCCACCTGGCAAACATATTCCGCGCAATAGAGGCGCGTTGAGTGTAAAGGAGCTGCCAGCATTCATGAAAGAGCTTCATGACAACTTCGCGGATTCGAATGCGAACAGGTGCGCATTTTTTGCCATACTCACTGCTACACGCTCAATGACAGCACGTGAAGCAAAGTGGAGCCAGATAGATTTTGAAAATAAGGTTTGGGATATTCCGCCGTCACAGCTGAAAATGTCAGAAAATGGGGCCTTGATCGTCCCCCTGGCGGATGAAGTGATTGAATTCTTGAGGCAGATACCAAAAACAAATGATAGGGATCTTATTTTCCCTAATCCTAAAGGGGATGTTATGACTGACACAGCATTCTCTAATGTTGTGAAGAATCTGCCTAGCGAATGGATTGACTGTGAGCAGACACGCTCACGTGAGAAAAAGGTGCGCGCCACTCCCCACGGAATTGCCCGTGCAACTTTTAGAACGTGGGCGCAGGATGATGAACTGGGAAACGATCAAAGGTTCAGTGATCGTGTTGCAGAGCTCTGTTTGCACCATAAGCCACAGGATGGCTACAACGGTGCATACGAGCGGAATAAATCTTTTATCAGGCGTCGCCAGATGATGGACGCCTGGGCGAAGTATTGTTTTAGTTTAATCAAGCAATGTTAAAAAACTGTCGGATCTTACTTTCTTCAAACAGTCTGATCCCATTGACAACTTTGGCGGGTTTTGGGAAGCCAACGTCTTTCGGAGTGAATCCTTTTGTTGAGTAGTACCCGCCGTTAATGTAGTTCTTGATGGTCGAGATAGAGAGGCCGGAAATCTCAGCAATTTCCTTAATTCTGATTAGCCGTGTTTTCATTGTGTCTCTCCTTAATACCTGGTTTCCCGCCCATCGGCAGGCGAATCGAAAAACTCAACTAGATACTCTGTTCTGTCCTGCTCAAATTTTGCTGAGTATCGGAGCGCGTATTTTTTGCGTGCTTCATCAGCACTCATGCCCAGCAACTTGGCAAAAAGGTTATAAATTCCGTTGAGCTTTTCTTCTGAGAATTTTTTCTGAGAAAAAGCGGTCAGTGTGATCGCCTTAGTCCATGCCGGAATTTCAATCTGCTCGGTTATATCTCTCAGGCTGATACTTTTATTCATTTGTTCTGTCCATGAAAAAACCGCCACTGTGGGCGGTCTGTCAGATATACGTTAATCATTCCCAAGGCTAGGAGGTTCTTCCTGAGGTTCTGATTCGCGCTTTTCGTTGAGCCTCTGTTTGATCTTTTCGTTAAGAGCGTCCAGTTCCAATCTGCGCTCAACCACTTCCATAATGCAGTAGTTAGCCATGTCAATGAGAGTGTCATAAATACTTTCATCAACGACCTTGGCTTGTTCGCCCTTGCCTAATAGTGTTTTCAATCTCTCCAATTTGTCCATCAACCTCACGAGAATAGCATTGGGGACAACTGAACGAACTTTCGCAAAAGAATCGCCATAATCATGATTCTTCTGTCTGTAGATTATGTTCAATGTGTCGCAAAAGTCCTTGTGCAAACATAACTTGACGTTAAAAGTCTCCAGGTCTTTCGGCATCGCTGCCATTTTCGCGAAAATGATGCGCCAGCGTTCTCTGCTTATTGGGTCATCAGACAAATTGGAGCCTGGTAGTGCTTTGCTCAAATCGTCTATCCAACTTTCAAACTCACTGTCAATTTTTGCTGAATATTTTTCTCTGAGGTCATTGATCACCTTCATGCACTCTGTTTTGTCGTAACCATGTGTCTGCAACACGAATGCACCTACTGTCTGTTGTTTTGTTTCTTCCATGTTTCACCTTAAATCTATTGGAGAATTACGCGAGTGCCCTTCAAGGCGCCTCTCGTTTTCGGCTTGCACTTGTAATAAAGCCCTGGATACCCATCAGGGTGGTTCCGACAAGGGACAAATTTCCAATACTCATGTTGAATATCTTGAATGTCCGAAGGTTCTATAGGTGCATAAAAATAATCTGAGAGTGCTTTAATAACCTCTTCAAATTCGAGCCATCCATAAAGGAGGGTTTCTCCATCGTTGCTCCAAACAACCTCTCCATAGGGATAATTTTTTGACATACCGCCTCCATGAAAAACGCCCCTAACAATGGGGCGTCTGAATTTTCCTGGGTTTCTTTCTTGTTAGTTGACATGATGAATCGTGAAATCGTGCGTCCAGATGGGTTCCCATGCCTCGATTAAATCAGCGCTGTCTCTGTCCAGAATCTCAGCATTTTCATCATCAACAAGCCTGATGTAATCTTCATCATCTTGATCTTGTTCAGCATAGAAAATTTTTGGGCGTCCCTCGCAGGTCAGCTTGATGGCGTAATAAGGAGCAATGTTATTTGACAACCTATCTATCAGAAACTCGAACGGCTCAGTGTGTGTCAGTGTGATGTTCATCTTTCTCACTCCCGAGCAGCACGACTAATCTTTAAAACATCTTCACCAGGCGGTTCAATTTCAAGTTCTCTGAAAGCTAACACGGAAGCGTCACTATAAGTGTCCCAGTTTCTGTAATCTGTGTTGTAGTAAGCAGCGTTAATCCGGTTTTCAAATCTGCCATTTAGGTAAACAAGGTAGCTGCCGGAGCGGGTAGGCTTGAAAGTGGGGTATGGGTTCCATCCTTTCGGATCGTACTCAGGAACTTTTTCAAAACGCTCCTTCTCAAGTTTCAACTGAATTTTTTCATCATCATCGTACAAAAGTATGTGGCTCGATCCATCATCCATTTGGTCATTGCAACTCTTTGAAATTTCATCATCAGATAGCAACTGGTTGATCAATGCTTTTACAGCATCAGGGTCTTTAATCTTCCACATCTTCGCTCTCCTCTTTGCTCTCCTGATAGGGGTCCGGATATTCTCTGAACGCTAGAACTTCTTTATTGTTTAAACCGTTCCAACCTCCCGCTCTGTTGTATCGGCATGGAATCACCCTATTAACTCCATAATCTGGTTTCACTGTCACTAAATAAGGGCCGTTTTTGGGAGGTCGATTTTGGGGGAATGGGTTCCATTTGTCTGGCTCATAATCAACCCACTCGAAAACACGTTTGCAAACTCGGAGAAACTCTGATTCGCTCTTCGCGATATAGATATACTCAAAATCACCATACTTGTCGCAACGCTCGTACAGATCACTCAGTGCCTCAATACTTATATATTCGTAGATCCGTTTTGCGACATTTTCATCATTGATGATCCACATCTATTTTCTCCGGTTGTATTACGAGGTTAAGGATCCTTCTGGCAGCGGTTTGTGGTTCTATCTCTCGATCAAACGTTTCGTAAAATTCCAACGCTGTAGCACGTGAAGGCAAAACATTTTTTGAGCTTATTAAGCCGTCCTTACTGTGTGTTTCAACAGTTTGAAGATATGCATAGGGAAAATTTGCACGCCAAATGTAATAAACCCGACATCTAAATGTGATCGATAACCTATATTCATCTACAATTTTGACTTTAACTTCGCTTTTATGGTCAATCAGATAACGAAAGAAAGCGTCAGTATCTTTATCTGTTCCGTAATTCCTGATCCACCAACGAGGATTTAACAAAACTCTCAATTTGTACTTGTTCATTGCTATTTTTGCTCCTTGAGTTGCATGAGAGGGGCTGGCAACGTGTCTCCACCCAAATAGGTTGGCAACTTTCCATCCCAGCGGGAAATTGCTTCCAGCATCAAAACTTGGGGATTGTCGCGTAACGCTTTGGCTCTGATGGCGATAGATTCGGCTTCTGCTTTGGCCTTAGTGAGTTGAGCATCAGCTTCACCTTGCGCTGCTACACGTGCTTTTTCGGCCTCAGCTTTTGACTGTGCTACCTCGTTTTCTCTCAGCATTGCACGCTGTGTTGCTTCGATTTTCGCGTTAATGGATTCTCGAACTTGAGGCGGATATTCGATATCGGACGCCCAGGAAACTCGAATAATGTGAATCCCGACATCTTCGAGCTGATGACGCAATTCTTCGGTTACGTGGTCCAACAGCTTAGATTTTCCGTTCGCCGTGAGTTCGTTGACATCCATCAGAGAAGCGTATTTGATCAGGGCATCAGATACGTTCTGGCGAAGGTTCACATCAGTGATTTCCTCAACGCCTTTCCGGTAAGTCTGAAACACCTTAGTAGCCATCGAAGGTTTGACCTGATACTCAACGCCGATCACAACAGCAGCAGAAACACCTGTAATGGCTGCGATTGTTGATAATTTCATTATTGATTCTCCTTCTCTAGGATTTTTAAAACGATTGAATAAACGAGGTACGTCAAAAGCGTGAACAAACCGATTAACAGGCAGCCGATTAAAAATGTCGGTAGATCGGAAGAAACTATCAACGGTAAAAACGAAACGCTAAAGACGATTAAAGCAGTGCATATAAAAACAATTTTCATGTCTTTTCTTTTCCGTTGATATCTACATGGAACTTACATAACAAAATCGTTACAAAGGCAGCGCAATCTGAGCTAACGCCAGTAAGTTTCAGGGGGCTAGTTTCTTCGTTTTCAGGCGGGAAAAATTTAAAGTCGATTACATAATCTTTTGCTATCTTTTCAACGATTTTCACGAATTCAGATTTAAACCAGCAAAACCGACTATCTTTGTAAGAAATTTCTTTCTTTGGGAAAACCTTACGAAAATCAGGATATTTGTATTCGATTGGCTGATATCTAATCGTCAAATCGCCAATAGAAAAATCCGAATTCGTAATCTTTACTGGCGCCTTAAGATCACAAACACTAGTCGCTGCTTCGATGACCTTTCTAGGGATGATCACTTCTCCATACCCATCTAAATCTAATTCTTCTAGATTTTCGAGTAACACAAGAATATGACCGTTTGTTACTGCGATCTCCTTAAAGTCGAAATTAACGTACAGCCCATTTAAGTAGTATCGGACGTTGTTTGCAGGAATTGCTTTAAGCAATGATTTAATGTGTTTTCCTAGGAGTGTCATTTTTTCTCCAATAAAAAAGCCCATCAAATGGGCTCTTTTGCTTCAAGTTCGTTGTAAGCATCTTGCATATATGCAAGCCACTCTCGGTATTCTTCTCGCCAGTAGGTGTCTTTCTTGTTGAGCCGGATCCGCGCTTTTAAGTCCTGAATTAAGCCGTAAACAAAATTCAAAATGTAGTTGTGCAGCTCCTCTGGAACGTAAACATAAGAATCTTCTAGCTTTTCGTTTTCGTGGTAGTCCACACTTACGCTCATCCAGTTCGCAAGAAAACGCAAGACACCTTGACCAACAAGGAAAATCTGAGGCGCTGTGATCTCTGGGCTGTCGATGTAGTCCGAAAACGCAGAATGCAGATTGTTCAAATCCTGCTTTGTGTACAGGAAATCACTCATTCCGTTCCTCCTTTAGGTATTTGTGAATCTCACGCGAAATTTGCTTTAAAAATTGCCGATCAGACATGAATAATCTGAACTCGCTGTAAAACGTAATGACCTTAAAAAGATCCTCATCAATGGAGATGTCATCGCCCCAGGGCTGGTAACACCAATAGGTGTATTTGTCGATTCTCTTTTTGATCAACTGGCCGTAAGGAGTTTGATCGATCAAAAGAATTCGCGTTCTGGGTGTATGAAGTACAAGCTCAATGTCCATCTTTACTCCATAAAAAAAGCCTCCGAGGTTTTAATTCGGAGGCGTGTTGTTTAAGTTTGTTTTTTATATACAGGAATTAAGAATCACTTTACCGTTCACTTTCACGATAATGCCTGTAACAGTACGGTCCTCTCCTTTTTGGTACACGTTATAAGAGATTTCGACATTATCATTCTCGCTGTCGTACTTCCAGTAACCTCTTTCGTCGCACAGCGCCTTTATAGCCGAATCTAAATCTGATCTGCCATAACCTTCGGCATCGGCCTTATCAGATAAATAATCAATATCTGCTAACAAATCGAGATTATTTGATTTAATTGTCAGAGGCATGATTTTCCCTTTCAATAATTGAAATATGGCTTTTTCTCTTTGAACTGGTTGTACAGCTCGGTTATTTTCTCGTGCCATTTAACGTACAACGAACGATCAAGCCCTTTGTAAGTCTCAATGAACCTGCCCAGTTTCCTCAAAAACTTAGGGAAAAATCTCAGAATCTCGTTGTGTTGTCTAACTGTTACAGCACACACCTCGTAGGGCATGTAGGGTGTGCCTATGTTCCTATGAATTAACTGGATAATTCCTAAATACACAAATTCACTGCGCTGATCTAGGAATTTTCCAAAGCGCAGCTCTTTGTGAGCTTTATTAAGCTCATGGGATTCTTGCAATGTGTATTTGTAATATTTATCAATTCGGTAAGGGTTGTTCTTCATTTTGAATTCCGCGGTGTTATCGATTACAAGATTTTAGCGCCATGCGGATCGATTCCTTGGCCTCATATAGCATTCTCCAGTAATGCGTTCTTCCCAAAGAGTGAAAGAGGTTTTCGAACTTTGAATCAAGCGGATCTTCTGATTTAATGGTCCAATAACCAATAGTGTTTTTGTACAGCGTGCAAATTGTCTCGCCGTCAAATTTGACCTTGTAGCACTCATGATCATGCCAAACAAACTCAACTCTGTGGCTCATGGGCGTTCTCCTGGGTGCTGATGACCTCGCCATCTTCAAAATCCTCAACGCTCAAAGCCTCGATGTTGATCACGTCATCCGGCTCGACTTTCTCACCCGCCTCACGTTTTGCATCGGCGTTTGTGATTTCCAGCGCCTCAATCGAGACAGGAAGATATTTGAATAATCTGCGGATAACGGTCTTTTTCGCCATTTCCTCAGGGTAAGAGTTCCAAATGTTTTTGCTTTTTGCCTTGGCTTTGACGGCTTCAATCTCAGCTCTGGACATGACTTCAAACTGATAACCGCCACCCTTGAGAGTGGCAACTGCGTACACGTATGTGATCGGTTTCTTGATGCGGTCAGCTTCGAGGCTTGGCACATGATGAATGTCAGGTTTTAGACCGAGCTGGAAATTGAAATCATCGCCTTCACGCACTGCATACGCATTGAGCGAAAGGACCTGGCCTGAACGTCTCGCTAGGTCAATCATGCCCTTGTAGCCAATAATCAGCTGGCACTGATTGCCGTATGGAACTAGGTAGGCTTGACCGAGCGCGGATCCAGGCTCTAAACCGAGCTGTGCAGCTTGCATGACCGAGCCTAAAAACGATGTAGGTTCTGTGTTCAGCAACGCCTTGTTTTTGCGCACCTCGGTGGCAGCAATGCGGGCCATTCTGTCAGCATTGAGGTGTTTTGGAACCGCCAGGGCTAGCTGTTTCTTGAACTGATCAGAAAGCACCTGCTGCACAATGATCGGCGCTTTTGTCTTCGGTTTGGCAACTGGTGCTGTTGTCGGTGTGACTACTGCTGCAAGTTGATCTGTTGTGCTCATTTCATTCCTTTAATCGCATTACGCGGGTTGATGTTTCTTTTAAATAGGCGAAGTACAAATCCAGGTGCTCTCGTTTGAATTTTTCAACGTCGAAACGCCTGGATGTCTGCTGATTGAATGTGATGACAGTTTTTCCACCGATTGAGACAGCTTCAAAATCTTTCATCTGACAACAGACTTTGTTCTTGAGTGCATCCTTCTGCTTATTGAGTTCCTGAATCTGGCCGTCAACACGTACATATTCACCAACATCAACAACAAGATCACCCTTAGCTTCAAGAGTTTCGCCATTGCTTCTCTCGTATAGTTTCAAAACGTCTTTGATATTGACTGGTTCCGGCGGTATTTTTTGCAGCACGTTCTCGAACCAGAACGTTTTGCATTTTTCTTTTATGGCCTCAAACACGTCTGGCCGTGCTTCGATCCAGTAGAGACGATAATCAGCCCCGCCAATCAGCACACCCAGGAACATTCCTCTGAGTTTCAGAATTCCGCAGTACCACTGGACCTGAGTTTCGTAATACAGCGGTATCACGTGCTCAGTTTTGATGTTGTGCTGCTGAATCTCTAGCTCCTGTGATGGTCCCCAGAGATGAGACATGAAAGTTGAGGCTGTTTTCGCTTCAAAGGCGATATCTGTGTTGATGGGCCTCTCAACACCTGAAATTTTCGCGTATGTTTGAACCTCTTTCTCTGTTGTTAGAGGTCTCACCCTAGCAGCAATATTCGGATTGATGATGGCGCGGTCGATGTTCGCGATCATCCATGAGTTCTCAGGATCTGAGAATTGGTAATCAACGCGCTGGACCTTGTAGCCTGTCCGTTTTTGAAACTCCTTGGCTACCGTATCCTCTAGGGTTGTTCCCCAGTAGGCTGGCTCAGACATCCCTTTTTCTTCTGACAATCCTAATTTATCGTTCCAAACGTCAAGAGCTGTTTTCCACGGGCTCAAGCCTAACACTGCTGCAACGTCTGAACCGCCAATGCCTTGGCGTCTGCCTTGTAGCCATTCGGCTCGTTGTTGTTCATTCATCTTTTCGGATTCCGGTCAATAAAAAACTCTGTAAATAAAGCTGAAAACGGTGTCTGTGGGAGGATTGGTTTTTCGTCTTTTTGGCGAGGGCCTCTTTTTCGAGGCGGGTGCGTTTCACGATATCTTGCCCTGTTGTAGGCGTTTTTTTGCTCACGAGTCCAGGCCATCAGTGCCACCCTTCCTCTTTCAAAAACTCATCAAAAATTGGTTCAATCTCTGGATGTCTTTCATCCTCGCCCGCTTCTGCCAGCTCGTTGATGTGCTCATCGCAGTACTCTGGGATGTACTTCTCAAAGAACTTCTCAACCAGGCGCTCATATTCGGCTTGCCGTTTTTCTTCCTGCCAGCTCAGTTGCCAAAGGTCGCCAGGGCCAGGACAGCAGCGCGGGTTCATATTCATGAAACTCACACTCCGAGAACTAAGGTAAGAATGAGAAAAGCGATTAAAGACGCAACAAATGCGCACAGAGCACACGTGACATCGTTCTTTAGTAGTTCATCAAATTTTTCGTTCATGGTCTCACCTTGAAAAACTGGATGAACCTGCGATCAGTAATTCCTTATGGGGCCCCAAACCAAGGCCTTTGCCCGATTACTGATTATTCCCGCATGCTGTACTCCCTTGCTTTCTCAACCTAGATACTTACTCAGCAAACGAGGGGATAGGAGGGGGACTTTAATAATCCCTTGCGCAGGTTCAAAAACTGGTAAAAAAAATCCCCGCCGATCTAAAAGGAGAAGTGAAAAATCGGCGGGGTTTCCCAAAGGTTGGGTTTTATTTGATGTCTGGGAAGAGATCCTCAATAACGTCACTGCACTTGTCAGAGAAGATGTTCTGACTGTGTTCTTTGAATAAATCCTTGACTTCCGACTGAGCACGATCCAGAGGTACGACGTGATCAAGGTCAAGAATGACCTGTTTCTGACCTGTCAGCAGCGCCCTGACAACTGCGCGTTCTGCGTACCTGAGAGCATCATTCAGGTCAATAGTTGAACCTCGATCATCAATGATGTTCTGGATGCAATCATTGAGGATCTGCGCTCCTTCTCCTGGCAATAGAATCATGTTTACTCCTATGTGAAAAAGGCCACAATCTGAATTAAGAGTTGAGACTGATGATTTTCATGATCACCCTGTCAATCTCGTTTCGCTTAGATCGAAGAAAGAAAATGGTTGCTCTGAGTTGTTCAACATCTGTTTTGTTGTTCATGTATTTTTGAGCAATATTTAAGAGGGCAATCATCTCTCTGATTTGTTCCTCAATGACGAAAGCTATCCTTTTAGCATCTGACAGACCTATGATTTCACTAAAGTCGTCATCTTTAATCTTTATCATTTGGCGTTCCCTATTGAAACTCATTCAGAAGCCTCCTGCTGCTCTTGTAATAGCGGATCGAGAGCCCAGAAAATGGGTTGATGAAAACAGCAGGAGACTTGTGAATGAACCTGTGCAAAAAATGCACATGTTGAAAACAGAATGGCACTCCATGATTACCTAGGTGATCTGTGAAATAACGGTTTTAGGATGGAGTGCCCTTGTGTTTGTGAACTGTCTTTTTTCGAGTGGCCCCTACTCCCGCTACACGACTTTAACGTTTGACGGTTTTGGCATTCTCATCGCCACATCTTCACTTTCGATCCGATTCGTTTGGTGCAATTCACTCGCCACCAGTTTGGCTCCATGACCTTTCGCTTTACTCGGTTTTAGGAGCCTGAGTTTTCTGTGAACGTCATCCAGAAAACAGTTAAAGAACGATTGACGTTGGAATAAATATATCAGTGATATATACATCTGTCAATAGCATTGATATACCTTTGTCTCATAGCTTGTATATCTTAGATATTCAGCGCATGCATAAAAAAAACCGCCCTGAGGCGGTCTGAAAATATTTGAGTTTTGCTAGTTTCTGTAGTTGTTTCGTCTGTAACTTCTACGGTGCTCAACCATTACTCCGATAATGGTGCATTTTTCTCGATCTGAGTAGATAGTTGGATAATCAATGTTAAGTGGGACTAGCTCAAAAACTTGCTGACCAAATTTATTAAGCCCTTTTGGTCTATATTTTTTAAATGTCGTTTCGATGCCGTCTGTGTACTGGCTTTCTCTTTGAGCTACAACAAAATCACCAGGCTGAGGGTTTAAGCTCGGATCAATGATCACGATGTCGCCTTCGGTGAAGGTTGGTGTCATTGAATCACCGGTAATCTTGAAAGCAAAGGAATCATCGGATAATTCGTTATCACCATAGATAAAATCCCCGTTGCTTATACAGGTTTCCCGATCAACTACCGCACCTCTATCAGTAAACAATCCAGCCTGAACGGAAGAGAACAAGGGAATCTTTTTTTGATTCGTTCTCACTGGTTCCACATTTCCAATCCCTTTCAATTCTTTAATTTCATTAGCCAGTCTCGGACTGAAATCTGAAACCCTGATGCCTAATCCAGCAGCTACCTTTGAAGCTATGGTGATATTTAACGGCCTTCTCCCGTTTAGATACTGACCGAGGTTTGCCGGAGTTCCAAGATCGTATTTTTTGACAAATTCACGTTGTGACAGAGAAGATTTTTCATTGAAGAGAGCCTTTAACGTTTGGCACTCTTTTTCTTGAAGTGGTGTTAATGCCATAGTTTTCTCCTTTCAGTGTATATCAATGGTAAACCTAATGAAATAAATCATGGTTTGATTTTATGTATATCTCTGATATACTGAGATCGGTTTTTAGATGCTTTTGATTTATTAAATGAAAAATCTTTCTTTTTTGGCAGTAGTTCAGTTTTTCGGCGGTCAGAAGAAAACTGCCGAAATTTTGGGCTGTAGTCGTGGGTTTATCTGCCACATCGTAAACGGTAGACGGCCAATGCCTACGGACTGGGCGCCAAAAATTGAAGCGCTCAGTCATGGCCGTTTTAAACGTGAGGATCTTGCGCCAAGTTCGCCCTGGGTTACCTATAGGGATCCTTCTCAGGATTGATCATGTCCTACGCTCTCTCATTTAAGGCTGGCAAGTGTTTTGTTGGTAGTTCTGCTGACAAGGCTGTTTTGCGCTGTTTGTGTGACTATGCAAACGATGATGGTTCAAGCTGCCGTCCTGCCACCAGCACCATATCTGCCGAAACAGAGCTGAATAAAAAGACCGTTTACAAATCTCTATCAAGTCTAGCTCAGGCTGGGTGGATTGAGGTCTCAGCCTCGAATGGTAGGCAAAACTTCTACACGATCAACGCCCAAAAAATTGACGAATCATTTATCGAAACAACGGCTGAGAAACGTCAAACCAGTACCAATTTTGGTACCAAAACCAGTACCAATTTTGGTACCAAAACCAGTACCAAAAACGGTACCGGTACCAAAAACGGACTTGAACCAGTACCAAATTTGGAACACTACTCAGTCAATACTCAGTCAATTATTAATACATCTAAAGATGTATTTGTCCACAGAGCCAAAAACGGTAGTACCAAAAACGGGTCTTGTACCAAAAACGGAATTTCCGATGACCCAAAAACGGGTCGTGTGGATGACCCAAATTTGGGTCACGAATCAGTAATAGAAACAGTAAAAGAAACAGTAAATACTATTTGTGTCGATAGAGCTGAATCAGCTCCTACCGACACACAGAAAAACGCGCCTGTTGAAAACAATGAATTCACTCTGACTGAACCAGTCGAAAAAGAGCTTACACCAGAACAAAAAGCCCTCAAGGTCTCAAAACACTGCCCTCAGCAAAAACTAATCGACCTATATCACGAGTGCCTGCCAGGACTGCCACCTGTACGAATCTGGACATCAGCATCACGTGTCAACAATCTTGCTGCACGCTGGCGAGAGATGGCACTTGATCAAGGCTTTCAATCCGAAGCTGATGGCCTGGACTTTTTCAAACGATTCTTTGAGTTTGTAGGACGTTCCAAATTTCTCATGGGCCAGGTCAAACAGAAAGACGGCAGAACGTTTAGAGCAGACCTTGAGTGGATAACCAAGGCAAACAACTTCGAGAAAATTTGCGATAGGAAATATCATGACCGCTAGAAGAAAAAGAACAAACATTGACTTCCAGGAAGAACAGGAGAAACAGGAGCTTCCAAAACCAAAGGTTTTTGAAAAGCTGTGTTCAGCCAATGGCTGTCCATGCATGGTATGGAGTGGACAGCTGGCACAAGGGATCAATGTCTGTGAGTTCCATGAAGGTATTGAGGGGAAGTATTTTCCTCAAGTCACTGCCGGTCTTTTGCAATACAGAGACCTGATCGAACTGGCGGAAAACCTGCAACGCGATTGGAGACTCATTGATGATTACAACTCTACGCTCAAACATCCTCACGTCATCCAGAGCTTGACCGATTACTTCTGTTCAATCGGAATTCCTGAACTGTGCCCAAAGACAAATATCCCGTGCATCCCTATAGAAGGGAAACGCCACTACAGAGATGAATCGGCGTATGACTTAGGCAACCGAATCAAAAAATGGGTCAAAAACAATGTTGTCAAGCCTGGAATGATCCAAAACAGCGAAGAAAGCCAGAAGGATAAAAAAATAGAGGAAATCTCACCTCTAACGGCATACATCCGCCAGCTCAAACAGCGGGCTATTCAGAGACAGCAGGACGCTGAGACTTATTTTTGAGGTGCGCAATGAACTGGAACAAATTCTCACGATTCATATTCAAATTCACGCTCTGTTGTGGCGCCTATGCAGGACTTTTGGCCTGGAATCAAGAAAAAACTGAGCTGTTGAAATGGATGATTGTTTTTTGGGCGTTTCTTACCGCAATTCAGGACTGGAGGAAACTCCTATGACTGGCTGCTGTCTGTACTGCAAGTTTGCTGGATCCGGTTGGATCAGTAGCAAAGACGGAACAAATCATGTGGACAAATATCTTGACTTCTACAAGGCAATGAACATCTATTGCAACAACCCAATCACCGGAATGGATGGGCAATGTTTTCATATCTCTTTCGTTCGCTGTTCCTTGTTTGAACGTGATACCGATGAACGAATACAGCGAAGAATTGATTTTTATTCAAAGTTCCCGCGATTCAAGGCTCACGCCGAAATGATCGCTCAAAGACATTAAACAATCAGGGGAAACAACATGGATTTTTCAACAATCGAGAATGCTTTGATCGTTCTGGCTCTAATCAACATCGCCATTTTGTGTGTGGCAGCGTTTGTTTTTAATCAGAACTGCGAGCTAAGAATTGAGCTCAAATATCTTTGGATGGCGATTGCTGACCTTGAAGCAGAAAACGAAAAACGGAAGCAGGAGGCAGCATGAGCAAAGCACAGAGAACCAAAGGCGCTGCTGGAGAGCGAGAAGTCTGTGACCTGATTTTTCGAGACCTCGGAATTAGGGTTCATAGGAATCTGCAACAGACCCGCGATGGCGGTGCAGACATCAAACTCAAGCCATTCTCTATCGAAGTGAAAAGGCGCGCTGCTATTGGCAATATCTACGACTGGATTGATCAGGCTGAACGAGGCTGTGATTTTCCAGAGCGTCCGATTGTTGTCTGTAGAGCTGACCGAAAGAAATGGCTAGCGATCATGACGATTGATGAGCTCTTCCGGCTCATCCGCGAGGAGGTTAAATGATTGATGAGGCTTTTCTTGAACGGCTTTCTAACTGGCGAAGGGTGTACGGTGATCGACAGGTCTATCGCAGATCATCGACGTTCGACATCTGCCAGTACCTGCGCGCCTATGCTGATAGACAACCAGAAACTGAGGAAGAAAAGTATTGGCGTGAGGCTGATGAACTGAGATACCGAGAACCTCAGCAGCCATCGCCAGACTACAAAGATGCTGATTTCCTCCAGGTCGTTTGGGCTCGTATGCCTGAGATGATTGAGTATGTTCCGGTTAAAAAGAATATCAAGGTATTCGTGTTTGGCACTGAGTATGACTACATAGCATTGAAGCGCAGAGCAAGAATCCGCAGAGACCAGGAGAAGTCGTGGAGAGAGTTCTGCATTGAATCATTCCAAAAACGTGTTTACTACGAGCAGGACATCAGAAAACAGTTGCAACTAGAAAACGATTGAGCCATAATGAAGCAGACAATTTCAGTGTGTCCTTTGTGATAACAATCGCCCTCTGGCGACCTTTGGCGTGCCCAAAAGGAAGGAAAGAATACCGAGCCCTAACCAGCTCGGTTTTTTGTTGCTCGATTCATTTGAGTAGTACCGCGAGCTGGGCGCGACATTCCCAGCACCAACACTATGCCACTCCATCTCTGCAACTATCCTGGCTGTAAAGAATTAGTCAGCCAAGGCGAACGCTACTGCTTCAAACACAAAACAGAAGCAAACCGCTACAAGGATAGAAACAGAGTATCCAGCGCTAAAAGAGGCTACGGTAACGCCTGGAGACGCGCTCGCCTGGCATTCCTCGCGGATCATCCTCTGTGTGCAGAGTGTGAGAGACAGGGACGCATTACTCCGGCAACAGTTGTTGACCACATCATCCCACATAAGGGAAACAAGGCATTGTTTTGGGATGAATCGAACTGGCAAGCACTTTGTGAAACGTGTCACAACACAAAGACTGCGAGAGAGGATGGCGGTTTCGGTAACAAAAGAGGTAGGGGCGGGTAAGACCTAGCGCTCTGATCCTTCTAGACCGCGCCCCCAGTCGATTTTTTGCACGTGCAAAATGCAAAAACGAAATTTTGTGTGAGGCACCGTGAAAAATCGAAATTTTTGATGAAAAGTTCGCGCGCGTGCGCGCGAGTTTCGGAGGGTTTTATGGCAGGACGGCCACGCAAATCAGACGCGGAAAAAGCAGCCAAAGGAACTCTCCAAAAGTGCAGACAAAATTCGCATGAGTGGACAGTCAACGAAAAGTTGAACCCGCTCCCGCCACCAGGTCTCACGGCTGATGCACGGGACGCCTGGATGATGGCGGTGAAAGTTGCACCGGAAGGATTCCTCACGGCTTTAGATCATGGAGTTCTTGAGAAGTGGTGCCGGAACTATGCGCTGTATAGAAAACTTTCCAAAGCAGTTGAAGCTGGCGACATTGAGCAGACATCCGAAAACTCAGGACTGCGTTCACTGTCTCCAACATTCTCAGCGCTGATCAACGTTCAAAAACTGATGCTCGCCTGTGAGAGGGAACTAGGATTCACGCCTATTTCAAGATCAAAAGTTAGAACACAACCGAATGAACAAGAATCGGAGAATCCGTTTTTAGATGACTAAACGAGACTATGTACAGATTGCATATCAGTATTGCCTGGATGTCATCTATGACCGAATCTTGACTTGTGAATGGGTCAAGAAAGCGGTCAAGCGCCAGCTCGATGACCTAGAGAATCCGAAGGGATTTCACTTTGATGAGAGTGCTGCAAACAGGGTTTGCAAGTTCATCGAATGCCTTACGCACGTTAAAGGCAACCTAGCTGGCCAGCGCATACATCTCGAACCGTGGCAGGTTTTCATCCTCACCACCGTGTTTGGTTGGAAAACTCAGGACGGTAGGCGCAGATTCAGGCGCGTGTACATTGAGGTTCCTCGCGGGAATGGCAAAAGCTGTCTGAGTTCCGGTGTGGCATTGTATTGCCTGTGTGCTGATAAAGAGCCAGGCGCTGAAATCTACTCTTTCGCCACAACTCGCGATCAGGCAAAAATTGTGTTTGGTGATGCCAAGCGCATGGCCGAAATGAACAAAGACTTGCGCAGCGCTTTCGGTTTGGAGGTCCTGGCTAATGCACTGTACTTACCGAGCGCCGGAAGTACGTTCCAGCCAAAATCCGCTGAGGGCTCTACCCTTGACGGTCTTAATACGCACCTGGCGGTTATTGATGAGCTTCATGCGCACAGAACCCGCGCTGTGTATGACGTTGTAGAAACGTCTTTAGGAAAGCGCTTGAATTCTCTAATGTGGGTTATCACCACAGCGGGCTTTGACAAAACAGGGATCTGCTACGAGGTTCGCAGCATGGTCACTAAGGTGCTTTCCGGTGCTGTTTCGGATGAGACGCAATTCGGCATCATCTACTCAATCGACAAAGACGATGACTGGACAACCGAGGAAGCGCTAGAGAAAGCAAATCCAAACTGGAATATCAGCGTGCGTCCCGAAGTAGTCGGATCGCTACAGCGCAAAGCAATGGCGATGAGCAGTGCTGCAAACAACTTTCTGACAAAGCACCTGAATGTTTGGGTGAACGCTGATTCTGCGTGGATGGATATGCGCCGATGGGACGAATGCGCCGATCACAACTTGAGCATTGATGAGTTTGAAGGTCAGCCCTGCTTCATTGGTCTCGACCTGGCATCCAAGATCGACATTTGCGCGAAAGTGTTGGTTTTCCCGCGCATCGAAGATGACGGCAAAACACATTACTACGTGTTTCCTCAGTTCTGGCTACCCAGACGGGCCGTTGAGAATGCCAAAAACAGCCAATATTCAGGCTGGGAGCGCCAGGAGCTTTTGAATGTCTCTGAGGGTGAGGTTACGGATTTCCGCGCTGTTAAGGAATCAATCCTTGAGGACTGTTCGAGGTTTGATGTTCAGGAGGTTGACTTCGACCCGTGGCAAGCTGCGCAACTCTCGAAGGAGCTTGAGGATGAGGGTGTCGTAATGGTTGAGGTGCGCCAGACGGTGCTCAATATGTCGGACCCTATGAAATCTCTACAGGCAGCGGTTTACGACAGAACGCTTCATCACGATGGAGGCCCCGTGCTTACCTGGATGATGTCGAACGTGATAGCGCACACGGACGCGAAAGATAACATCTACCCGCGCAAAGAGTTCCCCGAAAACAAAATAGACGGGGTTGTGGCGTTAATCATGGCTATCAATCGAGCTCAGTCAGGCCAGAGAGAGGCGACCGACACAAATCTATTTTTGAGTTTGTAACATGAAGATCAAGAGCTTTTTTGGACAATTTTTCTCAGGTCTCTGGGGAGGAGGTTTGTCAGATTATTCTGGCCTCCAAGAAAGCACTCCCTCAGTTACGCTGAACAAAGAGGAACCGTACATCCCGCCGGAAGCAGGGATGCAACTTTCTGCGGTTTGGAGCTGTATCAACCTACTTTCCGAGACTATGGCAACACTGCCATTAGTCATCTACGAGGTAAAAAGAAACGGGGACAAAATTCCCGCCCGTGACACTCGCCTTTGGCAGGTGCTGCACAATCCAAACCAAATCATGACAGCACATGATTTTTGGCTTTGCATGAGCATGAACCGGTTCTTGACCGGTAACGCCTACGCTTTAATCCATAGGGATGGCACTGGTGCCCTGATGGGGTTGACGCCTCTCGCCTCTGGTCAAATGGAGGTTGCCGTCCTGGATGGACAAGTTGTTTACCAATACAACAAAGATGGGAAGTACACAATCTTCACTTCTGACCAGATACTTCACTGGAAAGGTATGGGCAATGGCGTTGTTGGTTTGAGCACCTTCGATTACATGAGGGCCACGACCAACGAAATGAAGAACGCCCAGAAGAACGCCAGCGCTCTCTATGGCAACGGTAACCAGCTCACAGGCATTGTGACTGTGGACCGTGTGATTAAAGGCCAGCAGTTGGTTGAACTGCGTAACAGATTCAGGGAGCTGGGAGCCTTCAACGGGGATTCATGGATCAATTTCCTTCCAGCCGATATGAAGTATCAACAGGTTGCAATGTCTGCTGCTGATGCTCAACTCCTTGAAACTAGACAGTTTGGAGTTGAGGAAATCGGCAGGTGGTTTGGCGTCCCTGCTGCGCTGATCAATAGCTCATCCGGCACATCAGGTGCCAGCATTGAGCAGATTGTTGAATCGTTCTATCGAAGCACTATCCATCCCCTCTGTTGCTCAGTTGAACAAGCAATCATGCAGAGAGTTTTCACAGCAGCAGAACGAGCGAAATATGTTGCAGAGTTCAAGATGTCCGCGCTCCTGCGTGCATCAGTTTCGAGCAGATACGATTCCTACTCTAAGGCTTTGCAGAATGGTTTTATGACACGCAACGAGGTGCGCAAACTCGAAAACCTGCCACCTGTCGATGGTGCAGATCAGCTCACAGCTCAGAGCAATTTGTGGCCTGTGAACCAGCTCGGAGAGCAACAGGCATCACAGAGCAATACGGTGCCGGAAGACCCTGTAAAGCAATAAATCGGAGATACAAATGGATATTACAAAACAGCTGGATTTATCAGATGTTGAATTGAAATTTGATGATCAGAGCGAAGCTGGTACGTTCTCCGGCTACGCTACGAAATTCAACTCTGTTGACATGGTGGGAGACACAATCCTCCCAGGAGCATTTACAAAAGCACTTCAAAATGTCGGCACTCTGCCGATTTTTTTTAATCATGACAGTTATGACATTCCAATAGGGAAGTACACCAAACTGGAACAAAACGCACGCGGTTTGAAAGTTGAGGGTCAGTTGATTCTCGACATTCCCAAGGCAAAAGATGTGTACGCAGCGATGAAGGCTGGCGTTGTTTCTGGCCTGTCAATCGGTTTTTCCTGTGCCAAAGACGGATACGAGAAAAAAGATGGTGAACCAGGCTACACATACAAAGAGATCGACAAGCTGCGCGAGATTTCAATCTGCACATTCCCGTGCGAACCTAAGGCGCAGATTACCGCTGTTAAGTCGGAAGACGTTGAACAGCTGAAAACAGTACGAGATTTTGAGAAATTCTTGAGGGATTCAGGATTTTCAAAAAGTGTGGCCCTAGCGATTGTTGCTAGAGCTAAACAGGTTTTTGCTGATGATCTGAGAGATTCAGAAAAGCAGACAAAACAACAACATGAATTAGACGCCTTGAAGCGTCTCAACTCCTATTTATAAGGAACAATCATGGAAGAATTTGAAAAGGTCCTTGAATCCGTCAAAGACAAGGTTGACGGCTATAAGGCAAACTCTGAAAAGCATGATGCTGAAATTAACGAGCTGAAAGAAAAGCAGGCTCAGGTTGATAAGCAGATTCTTGAGTTACAGCAAAAGAGCATCAAAGTTGATGCTCCGAAGGAACAGGCTTCCCTCGGTGATTCTTTCGTCAAGTCTGATTCCTATCAGGCTTTTGCAAAAGGCCAGGCCCGCTCTGCTGCATTCGTCTTTAAGGCTGACACTACACCGGATCCTATCGGAATCGGCACTCTGGCTCCGAAAGATCGCAGACCTGGCGTGCTGGCTGAACCGGATCAGAGCCTCGTAATCGAAGGATTGATTCCGCACCTGCCAACTTCTGTGACTACTGTCGAATATCTGAAAGAGGGCACGTTCACAAACAACGCTGCATTTGTCGCGGAAGCTGCACAGAAACCGCAATCAACTGATACGTTTGAGCTGATGCAGTCCAATGTTCAGACTATCGCCCACTTCACTAAAGTGACGCGACAGTTGATTGACGATTCCGCAACCCTTGCAGCATTCATCAATGCCAGAATGGTGTACGGTGTCAACCTCAAAGTTGAACAGCAGATCATCAATGGTAACGGCACCTCCCCGAACCTCGGCGGTTTAATGAAAGATGGCAACTACACTGCACAAGCTTTCACCTACTCCGATCTAGGCGGTGATTCAGGCACTCTGCTCGACCTCCTGCGCTTGTCCATCGCTAAGGTGAACGCTGCTAACTACAGAGCAAACGCCATTCTGTTGAATCCGATGGATTGGGCTAAGTTGCAGGGCCTCAAAGGTTCTAATGACCAATACTTGTATGGCGTCCCGTCCATCAGCTTCGAGAACATGACAGCATGGGGCGTTCGCGTTGTGACTTCCGCCTCCATGACAGAGGGCAAATATCTTGTTGGTGACTTCTCTCAGGCTGCCACCATCTACGACAGAATGAGCACAGTGATCGACATCGCCAGCCAGAACGAAAATGACTTCATCAAGAATCTGTTCACGATTCGTGCTGAACGTCGCCTCGCTCTGGTTGTCGAACATCCGAAGGCTTTGGTTGGTGGTTCTTTGGCTATGCCTACCAAACCGACAGGAACCTAATCTCTTTTTGTCAGGGGTTGGGAGCGGGAAACCGCTCCCTTTTTTTCTATGAAAGTAAAGATCACAAAATCTGTTTTAACTGTAGTAGGACGTTTTGAAGCTGGCTCTATCGTTGTTATCTCTGATGGCACAGCTGAGATGTTGATTCGTGAAGGTTTTGCGGAGGTTCCTAAATCTGGCAAACAGAAAAACGGACCGAAGCAGGAACCTAAGCCGGAGCTAAAAGGGGAACCGAAAGAGGAGCCTAAAGATGACCAAGATGGCGGTGACGCTGGAGGAGCTGAAACAGCATCTCAGAGTTGAGCATGATGCTGATGATGCACTGATTCAATCCTATGGCCTGGCTGCGACAGAGTTTGCAGAACAAGTCTGTGATCGTGAGATCGTCAAGGATATTGACCCGCGAGCAGTCTGCACGAGCATTGACGATGTGCCAGACAGTATTAAGACCTGGATCAAGCTCTACGTGACTGATCTATACGAGCGCCGATCTATCACTGAGGGACAGGATTCAAAAATTCGTCATTACGATCACCTGCTTGACCGATTCATTATCTATGACCGAATTCTGGAGCACGTATGAACCTGCCAAACGTTGGAGACTTGAGGCACAGAGTTACCTTTGAGCTGAGAAAGTCTGTGCCTAATGATCAGGCGGGTTTCAGCAATGTAACAACCTGCACATTCACTGTCTGGGGAGACATCCAGCCCGTGGGCGCTCAGATTTTTTGGAACACATCTCAGATCGGTCAAACAGTCACGCACCGTGTTTTTACTCGATGCATAGATGGAAAAACTCGACCGCAGGACTTAACCAAGCTGATTCGCATTGTCTGCAACGGCTTGAAGTACCGAGTAATGCGAGTTTCTGACATTGCCGGAAAAGATCGTTTCACGGTGATAGACGTGCAGCAGGAAGGAGTGGTTCAATCATGAGCGCTGATTTCCTTGAAGTAAGGACGCCGGATGGGTTCACCTTCTGGGACTTCGATAAAAAAGTCATCAAGTCTGCGCTGAGAAAGGTTGGAAATGACGTAAGGAAAGCAGCACGGCAGCGCATCAGCAAACGAGCTGTATCACGACCTGGGGAGCCTCCTGGCAGACAATCAGGTGAAATGTACAGTTCCATCAAGGCTACAGTGTCAAAGAGCGGTAATTCAGTATGGATTCGACCTACTAAGACAAAGAACATGCGGGAGTTTTATCCCGCTTTTGTTGTTTTTGGACACCGTGGCCCGCGCTCCGATTCCGCAAATCAGCATTCCAAGAAACGCCAGGGAAACAAAGTTGTGCTACCGCGTGAGAACTTCATGAAAGTTGTAGCAGAGGAATACCGGAAGCGTTTTGAGGATCGCATGGAGGATGCTTTTGTTGAGGGAATCAAATCATGATGATCCGAATTAGTGACTACATTCAGGCGATCAGAGAACGCTGTCCATCGTTCAAAGGACGGGTTGCAGGTGCGAGCGCGTGGGCGATTGATTCACTTGTCAAAGTCGAGGCGCCTGATCTTCCAGCTGCGTATGTAGTCCTGGAAAACGAACAAGGCGGTGAATACACCCTCAACGGTGAGTATTTGCAGAACGTTGATGTTTCTCTGGCCGTGATCGTTCTCGTTGGTAACCTGAACAATGAGGAACTTCGAGGCCAGGGAGACATAGAACAGATTGACAAGATCAGAGGTGAACTATTTCACGCGATTTTGTTCTGGAGCCCTGATCCGAAACACTTGGAAAAACTCGCCTATGACGGTGCAGAGGTCATCTACCTGGATCCAGAAAGAATGGCCTACAGATTCGATTTCAAAACAATGTACCGCCTGGACTACAGCGATACGTATCAAGAAAAACTCTACAAGAGCTATCCAGATTTCAAAGAGAGCGACATTGATCTTGAAAAGGATGGCTTGTCCGAAAAAATCAAGGTTTTGTTAGATCAAAAATAGGAGTAACAGATGCCTGTCTCTTTTAACACAATCCCATCAGGCAACGGCCTGATGGTCCCGCTCTTTTATGCGGAGGTTGATAACTCAGCAGCGTTCACGCCTGGAAACAGCAACGTTGCTCTGTTGTTTGGTCAGATGCTCGACAGCGGAACAGCAACAGCCGGAAAACCTGTCGCGGTTTCCTCTGCTGCTATGGCTAAGACTTTATTTGGACGTGGTTCCATGCTGGCCCGTATGGTCGAGGCTTACCGAAATACTGATGTTTTGGGCGCCTTGTACTGCATCCCGCTTGCAGATGTGACCACTGCAACAAAAGCGTCCGCCACAGTGACCATTACCGGAACCGCTTCCGAATCCGGTACGGTTTATCTGTACATCGGTGCTGACCTGGTTCGAGTTGGTGTGGCAGCCAAAGATGCAGCCACAACTGTGGCCACCTCTATGGCTTCCGCTATCACTGCGAAAGGTGACCTCCCTGTTACTGCGACAGCTGCAGCGGGTGTGGTCACGATCACTGCACGCAATGGCGGAACGCTCGGCAACAACATCCTGGTTCGCAAAAACGTTAAAGGCGCCATCGGCGGTGAAATGGACGTGCCTGGCTTGGGTGTCGAGATTACCGCAATGAGCGGTGGTGCCACGGATCCGGATCTTGGCGATGCTCTCAAAGCAATGGGCTCGGATGCCTATGAATATATCGGCAATCCCTATTGTTCTTCTGATGTCTTGGATGACTTCCAAGCTCTTATGAATGACACAGGCGGAAGATGGTCACCGTACCAAATGCTCTATGGTCATGTGATTACTGCAAAACGCGGTGACTACAACACCCTTCTGACATTTGGCAAAACCCGCAACGATCAGCACATGACCACCTTCGCATTAGAGCCGAATTTTAGCTCCTGGGATGTGGAAGCAATCGCCAGCGCTGTTGCTCGCACTAAGGTGTTCATTGACGCGGATCCGGCACGTCCTACCCAGACGGGTTCTTTAATCGGCATCACAGGCGCTCCGACAGGAGAGATGTTCCAGCTGACCGAGCGCAATACGCTCCTTCAGAACGGCTTGGCAACTCTCACGGCTGTGGCAGGTGTTGTTCAGATTGAGCGTGAAGTCACGAACTACCGAGTGAACAAATACGGTGAGCAGGATCTGAGTTATGTCGATTGTGAAACCCTGTTTACAACCGCTTATGTTCTTCGCTACTTGAAGGGCTTGATCACTTCCAAATACGGCAGACACAAACTTGCGAACGATGGCACAAACTTCGGACCTGGACAGGCGATTGTTACGCCGAAGATCATCAGGTCTGAGCTCACAGTGGCCTACGCAAAACTTGAGTATCAAGGCATTGTTGAAAATGCCCCGCTCTTTGAGCGTTACCTTGTTGTTGAACGTGACACTGACAATGTGAACAGAATCAACGTTCTGTTCCCGCCTGATTACGTCAACCAGTTGAGAATCTTCGCTCTGCTTAATCAGTTCAGACTGCAATATCAGGAGGCTTAATCATGGCAGAACTAATTGCTGGAACCTGTTATGTGAAGGTCGATGGACAGGTTCTTTTACTCAAAGGCTCTATGACGGCCACGGCTTCCAATGTGTCTCGTGAGGCGATTGTGGCTAATGGCCGTGTCAGTGGTTACAAGGAAATTCCAGTTGTTCCGACCATCAGCGGTCAATTTGTCGTGGACAAAAACTTCCCTGTTGCGAAATTGCAGACGGGAGCTGACATGACTGTTGTCGCAGAGTTCGCGAACGGATGGACTTACACGTTAGGCGGTGCTTTCGTCACAGACTCAATCGAAGTCTCTGGTGATGACAGTGACACAACGATCAATTTTGCAGGAGAAACAGGCAAATGGAGCATTTAATGAAGCTCACAGAGCCGGTCAAGTTTGGAGATACCGAGTTGACCGAGCTCCATCTGAAAAGTCCAAAGGGGAAGCTGATTAAACAAATCGGCCTCCCCTTTAGTTTTAACCAGGACGGCTCTTTTGAGATGTTAACTGATCGCTGCGCGAAATATATTGCAGAGTGCGCCAGCATCCCGATGAGCACAGTCGATGAGTTATGCGCAGAGGACTATCTGCAAATCTGCGCTGAGATCACTGGTTTTTTCGGACAACGGACGGCCTCTTAAACATCTCAATTCAAGAATTAACCGATTGGTTTTTTGATATTGGCTGGGTTTGGCATATGCCTCCCAGCCAAATTCTTGAGATGACCTTGGAGGATGCGTTCCTTTTTGATCAACAGTACAGGCGCTTGAGAGCGCGGGAAGAGAAACAGAATGGCAAACAATAAAGTAATGACTATGATATTTGCTGTTAGGGATCAACTCAGCCCCGTTATCAAGCAACTATCCGCCAGATGGGGAAAGTTACAAAAACTACTCAAATCTGACGAATTCAAGGATGTAAATAAAAAGTTCAAATTCTTTCGGCGTTCGTTGACTAATGTCACAGATCAGGTCACAAGCGCTGCAAAGAAACTCGCATTACCTATGACCGCTGCTGCATCCGCTGTCGGATTCTCATTGTCGCAGATGATGAGTAAATTTCTAGACACTGGGGACGCCATCGACAAAGCCAGCATGAGGTTAGGCATTGGAGTAGATAAGCTCCAATCCCTGCAATATGCAGCAAAAATGAGCGGTGCAACGGCTGAGGATATGAATTCAGCCCTTGGCAAACTCAACGAGAATATTGCTAAGGCAGCAGCGGGCAAAAATGAAGAATTAGCCAGCCTGTTCAAGAAACTGGGTATTTCACTCAGGGACGCGAATGGTCATGTGCGAACTGCTGCTGATGTCCTTCCTGAGTTCGCTGATGCTATCCAGCGCAACACGAATTCCAGCGTGCGCGCTCGCATGGCGATTGCAGCATTTGGAGATGCTGGTCAAAAGCTGATCCCGATGTTGCAGGATGGGTCTAGGGGCCTGGCCGAAATGGAGAAACGAGCCCAGGACTTAGGGCTCACAATGTCCGATCAGGATGTGAAAGCAGCTTCCTCCCTCGGTGACAAATTCACTGATCTTGGTGCTGTTTTCGATGCCTTCGGAAACACGATCAGTGCAAAAATTGCACCAGTACTCGGACCGTTAATTGATGACCTGACCGAGTTCCTTGCTAAAAACAAAGAGGCTTTTGCTGGCCGTCTGTCCGAAGCTGTTTCAAAGCTGGCAGATAGCTTGAAGAAAGTCGATTTTGAGAAGTTAGCCAATGACGCAATGGACTGTTTCCACGCGATTGGTGAGCTGTATGACAAGATCGGCGGATTCGACACGATCATGAAAGCCTTCGCGGGCTTCATGGCGGGCAAGGCTGTAATTTCAATCGGTCAGTTCGTTGGTTCTCTGATAACACTAGGTCGTTCCTTCTTTGCTTTGATCCCGATCATTCGGGCTGTTGGAATTGCATTTGTTGCGAATCCTGTCGGTGCAGTGATCACAGCGATAGCAGCTGGCGCAGCGCTGATCATCTCCAACTGGGACAAGGTTGGACCATTTTTTACAGGTCTGTGGAACGGCATCACAGCGATCTTCACTGGCGCTATCAAAACCATTGAGAATGTCATCTCCGGTTGGATTGACGGGATCAAAACGCTGTGGAGCGGTCTGTTCAATGGCGATATGTCAAAGATCGTAGAAGGATTTTTCAAAATCTTTGAGGGTTCCTTCAATCTTGTGCCTAACAGCTTCAAGAAAATCGGCCCTGATCTTTTAGCTGGTGCGCAGAACATCCTTGGAGACATAGGCAAAAAGTTTCATGACTTTTTCGGAGCATTTGACCTGTCCGATATGCTCCCAGATTCTTTCAAGAATGCCATTGGCTGGCTGAAGGGGAAACTAGGATGGGGCTCTGACGACAAGAAATCCGCTCCAACTCCTGCACCTGCTCCCGCTGGCGGAGTGTATAGCACGGCTCCTGTGGCAGGAACACAGAAGGTTCAAGGAACAATGAACATTGAAGTGACTGCGAAGAATGGGGCTACCGCAGAGATTAAAAACGCCACCGGCACAAACGGACTACAGGTTGCAGGTCAGGTCGGACTTTCTGACAGGATGGATCACTGATGGCTTACTTTTTTGAACGATTAAGAGCAGCTAGCTTTAAAGGTATCGGCTTCAACGTCCTGTTTGTGTCTAAGACTTTTCTGCGCAGACAGGTGCTGCACGAATATCCACAGCGTGATGTTCCCTATCTTGAAGACTTAGGCAAAGGTGCGACCAGGTACTCAATGACAGCATTCCTTTGCGGGAATGATTGTGTTGAGAAAGCGAAGCTCCTTGAGAAAGTTCTGCTCACTCCTGGCCCTGGGACGTTCGTCCATCCCTGGGATGGAAACCTCACGGTGAGTGTTTTCGATGCGTCCAGCATTGATTACACGTCTGAGGAATTGGGCTATGTCTCAATATCGGTGACTTTCGTTGAGGCGGGGAACCTAGAATTCCCCGCTTTTTCGTTGGATGCCATCTCTCAGATTCGTGGCCTGGCGGATAAATTGGGGCTGTCTGCTGTCGAGGATTTTGCGAGCAAATTCAAAACTACAGCGCTCTATCAGTTTGTTCAGGGAGTAGTTGATGGTTCGATGGTCAACCAGCTGACCGAGCTGGCTAATTCGGAGTTTTCAAAAACATTCGGAATTGCTTCTGACCTGATCGAGCTAGCTCAGACAGGTTCATATCTGCTGACCAGCGCGCCCGAAGACTTCGCAACGTCCTTGAAAGGGATTCTCGGTCTGTCGCAGTACGCGGGTTCAAAACATCGCTGGACCGGTGTAGTCGATCAGCTAGCGAATACGACCAAATCCGACACGTTTAATCAATTCACAACAGCACGTGCCAATGAGGATGCAGTAACGAGTTCTATTGAATCGCTACAGCTCAATGACACGAGCGCGGTTGAGACACTCACCAGACGCCTGATTCTTTCTCAGGCACTGGGCGCTGCTTCGCTCATCGGTTCTCGTGTTGACATCACGGGCAGTGATGACGCGGATCAGGACAGCCCAGACACTCAGGCAGCAGAGAACGAAACATCTGCGACCACTGAGAACAATGTCACTGTCTCGGTGGATGAGCTAGTTGCCACGAGGGACAACCTTCTCTCTGTGATCGACAACGAGCTCAGAAACCCGCTGACAACAGATGAAATCTTTGTGCAGTTGGTTGAGGCTCGTTCAGCTGTGTTTATCAGTCTCACTCAGAAAGCTGAGGGCCTCAGCAGACTGATTGAGGCGGTAATTCCTCTTAATGAATCATCCGTTGTTATCGCTTACGACTACTACAACGATGCGAACAGAGAGAAAGAGATTGTGATCCGCAACAAGATCTCACATTCTGCTTTCTGTCCTAATGATCTGAAATTGTTAAGCAAATGAACACGACTACTGACAAAAACAAAATCACTCTGAGAGTTGATGGTCAAATCTATGAAGGTTGGAAATCCGCCAGGGTTGAGACTTCTATTGACCAGATATGCAGGGCTTTTGTTTTGTCGGTAACAGATAATTTTCCAGGCAATAAGAGTTTCACCAGGCTCAAACCTGGTCAGTTGGTTGAGCTCTATGTTGGTGATGAGAAAGTCTGCACGGGCTACATCACCAGCACACCGATCAGTTATGACGCTCAGAGTGTGAATGTTCAAGTCCAGGGCAAGTCTCGGACGGTTGATCTTGTGGATTGTTGCTCTCCCTGGTCTGCTATTGCACAGCAGAGTTCCGGTGGTGGAAAGTCTCAGAGCAACGATGAATGGGCCGATGTGAAAGGAAAATCTCCGAGCACACCGAATGCCAAACCGGTGAAAGCCTCCAATCGGGCTAATCTGTCCTGGCATAACCAGACGGTAGAAAAGATCATTGCTGATCTGTGTGAACCTTTCGGAATATCCGTTCACTGTGAAACAACCCTCGCCTCTAAGCACACCAATTTCACTGTTAATCCTGGGGAGAAGGTTGTTGAATCAATCAACCGCCTACTTACAAAAGACAACCTAGTGGTTACGGATGACGAATTCGGAAACCTGGTCATTGTTGAAGTCGGTTCTGCCGGAAAGTGCTACGACAAGCTGAAAGTCGGACAGAACGTGCTGACAGGATCAAGCAACTGGGACGCCTCTAAAATTTTCAGTGTGTATGCAGTTTTAGGCCAGCACAAAGGCTCGGACTTGGAATTTGGGAAACAGGTTTCCCAGGATAAGGGCATAGCCTATGACAACCGGATCGGACGTTATCGCCTCCTGGTGATCAAAGACACAGGACAGAGTTCCAACAGTCTGAACGAAAGCAGAGCGCAGTTTGAGAAGAATTTTCGTCATGCTGACATGATGAGGTCTCAGCACAATGTGCAAGGGTGGAGGCAGACCAATGGAGCGCTGTGGCGTCCGAATTCCCTAGTTGAATTGGAAGATTTGATTCTTCAAATCAATGGGCAATTCCTCATTAACAAAGTTGTTCTAAATCTCAATCAATCCGGTTCGATTACCGAAATCGAAACTATAAGCCAGGACGCATATCAACGTGCTGGCTACAAACCATCTAAAGGAGCATCCGGTTCCACATCGGCAAAAACTGACGAATGGGCTGAGTCAAGGGTAAATGAGAAACGTATTCGCTCAAATTCAAGACATGATCGCACGCGGCTTTGTGCGCCTGTCATATGCCACAAAAAAAATGCGTGAGCTTCAATGTGAGTTTCTTGCCGGTGAGGTCAGAGATCAACTTGAACACGTGGAGCCATACGGCTTTACCTCTGAACCATTAGCAGACGGAAAACCGGAAGCGTTCGCCCTGTTTTTCGATGGAAACCGTTCAAACGGCATTGTGTTCTGTGTCGCAGATAGACGCTACCGCATCACAAACATGAAAGCTGGTGAAGTCGCCATCTATGACGATCAGGGCCAGCAGGTGTATTTCATGCGGGATCAGTTGCTCATCTCTACACCTAAAAAATTAGTGGCCTCTGTCGGTGGAACCACGACATTAAACAGCGCGGGAGCTGTGGACATCACAGCACCTCAAACGAATATCCACGGACCTCTGACTGTCGATGGATTGATAACCGGTAAGGGTGGAATGGAAATCTCTGGCGGTAGTGGCGCCAAGGTCAATGGCTCCCTCACGACAACCGGAGACGTTACCGCCGACGGTGTTTCTCTCGAACATCACAAACATAACGGTGGACCGGAGCCAGATAAATAGGAGGCATCATGGAATGTCTTATCAACGGACAAAAAGTTGACATCACAGAATACCAGCCTGACCCACTAGTTCAGGCTGTTTTAATAAGTCTCTTTTCCTGGCGAAGGTCAAACGATGATGACGGTGTTCAGATTCCTTACCGCCAAGGCTGGTGGGGAGACACATTTTCAAGCATAAGCGGGGACCAAATCGGTTCCCGTCTTTGGTTATTACAGCGCGAAAAACTGACCCGCGAAACAGTCGCACTAGCCCAAGCCTACGCAGAAGAATCACTGCAATGGATGATTGATGACGCCCTAGCCGTCGAGATAAACGTTGACGCTTGGCGTGACGATGGGCGACTGAATATGACCATCGACATTGTTCAGCCAGGAGATAAGAGAAGTGTCGAGGCTCGTTTTCAGGATCTTTGGAGTTTAGTAAATGCCATTCAATAGACCTACCCTTACAGAGATTATCGACCGAGTGCGCTCTGATGCAGAGAGCAGATATGGTCAACGAGTTCCGCGCCGTTCGCTTATCAACGTGATGTCTCTCGTGTGTGCTTCTGCGGTTCACTCGCTATATGGATACATCGAGTTTGTCTCTAAACAGATTTTCGCGACCTCTGCCGAGGGCAAATATTTAGAGCGCCGTGCGAGTGAGTACGGAATCTACAGAAAACAGGCCACCAACGCACAGGGAACAGTAACTTTCAGCGGTTCCGGTTCTGTTCCTGTGGGCACAACTCTACAGACAGCGGATGAGGTGGTTTTCGAGACTACGACTGAGACGGATTCCAGTCTTGTGGCAAGTATCCAGGCCGTCAATCCTGGATCAAATGGCAACCTGGAAGCGGGTACGGTTCTGACCCTAGTCTCTCCTATTGCAGGAATTGAATCTGAGGCGACAGCTGGAGAAGTTTCAGGCGGTACAGACATTGAGGGAGACGAAAGCCTCAGAGAACGCCTCCTGTTCAGAATGCAGAACCCGCCGAAAGCAGGGACAAAAACTGACTACGTGGCATGGGCTAAGGAAGTCTCAGGTGTAACACGCGCCTGGTGCTATCCGCTAGAGCTTGGCCCTGGACACGTCACAGTGAGATTCATGACCGATGGACTTACTGACAATGGAATCCCTACTGATCTCATGGTTCAGCGCGTCAAGGCCCACATTGAAACACTGATGCCTGTCACAACCATTCTCACTGTTGTGGCACCTATAGCCAAAAACCTGGACATGACACTCGACATAACACCGGATAACGCTGAAATCCGCACGAAAGTGGCCAGCGCTGTGAAACAGATTATCCAGACTGAGGCTGAACCGGCAACGAAAGTCCTTCTGACCTCCTTAGACAGGGCTGTGGGCAGTGTTGAGGAAATCGTTTCTTATCGAATCGTTTCCCCCACGGATGACGTTCCAGCCGGAACCGGTGAAATCCTGGTGCCTGGTTCTATTACCTACGTATGAGGCAGTTATGTATTCAGTTGATGACTACGATCAGGCGCTCTCGCGTCTGCTGCCACGTGGACCTATTTGGCAAAGAACGCCAGGCAGTCTCCTGGACAGCATTCTTCATGCGATTGCAGCAGAGTTCGCACGTGTTGATGCTCAGGCAGATCACGTGATTGAAGAATCCGACCCGCGAACCTCATTCAACCTTCTTGAAAACTGGTTTACAGATTGGGGAATACCGTCCCCCTGCCTAGTAGCTCTCGCGGATCCAACGCTAGAGGAAAAGCGACGAGAGCTAATCACAAAAATCACATCGAGCCGTTCTTTAACGGCTCGTTTTTTTATGGACGTTGCAGAGAGCCTTGGCTATGAGGCAACGATTGAGACCTTCGAGGCTTTCACCGTCAAAGACCGCGTAAACAAAGGGCTCTACGGGCTCGAATGGAACACGGCCTACGCGATGGCGATCAAGGTCAAGGCCAATTCCGCGCAAAAACTTTTCAACGTTACTTGGACAGCCGATCAACCTCTCGCGGTGTGGGGTGATCGGCTTTTTGAATGCCTAATGAGAGAGCTGGTTCCAGCTCATGTCACAGCGATTTTTGAATACGAGGGAGCACAGCAATGAGCACAATCACCTATGCAATGAAATGGACCGCCAATGCTATCCAGACGGTGCCGAATCTTTCAGATCTAGTTTCTTCTGGTTATCCAACAAATGGCGATCCTTCTAAAGGTATCGCTCCGACACTGCCAGGCGCTGCCTGGTTCCATTGGGTCAGTCAGACGCTCGGATGTGCAATTCAGGGCAACGGCCTGACCATCGACCAGACTAAAACTGATCAGCTCCTCAGCGCAATGAAAAACCTTGGCAAGATGGTTGTGCCCATCGGTACTGTTGTGTTCTATTTAGGCACAACTATTCCTGATGGATATTTGCTGTGCAACGGGGCAAGTCTCAGCAGAACTGAGTTCCCTGAGCTGTTCGCTGTGCTCGGAACAAAATGCGGTTCCGTTGATTCAGCACATTTCACACTTCCGGATACGCATCATCGGTTCCTCGAAGGAACCACAACGCTTTCCGAAGTGGGCCAGTACATTGCTGCTGGCTTACCGAATAACAATGGCTCCTTTTCTTATCTGTATACCACAAATGCCGAATGGACCGGCGGATTTAAAAACTTGAACGGTGGTACAGATATTGGTTGGACAGCAGGCGGTTCTGTCGCTCCGATTTACAACCTGACTTTAGGTTTTAACGCTTCTTGGAGCAACCCTATTTATGGAGCTTCGAACACCAATCAACCCGCTACTATAAGGATTTTATCTCTAGTTAAAGCGTATTAACCAATAGCCTCTAAGAGAAGCCGTTTGTACTGTTTCAGAAGCACCGAAAATAGAATTAGACCAGCTTAAATCTATTCGAGGGTCGTACATCGTACCCGACGGGTCTTTCTTGATACTGCCTTTAGTTGTGTCACCTTTCGCCCATCTAATGTTGCCGTTACCTATATTGGTTGATGCAGTAGTCGTAGCAGACAGCCAGGGCAGAGTACCCCAGCTATTCGGTTAGAAAGCACGAACTAGGGATAACACTCTTAATCCGTCAACCGTCGGCTTGGATACGGCGTCGGAGTAAATCGAGTTGGATTTGCTCGCATTAAAGTCTGCAATTCTATTTGCGACCATCCCGGAGACTAAAGAAACCCCTTTCTCCTCAGAAAGTCCATCTCTCCATGCAGAGATGGCACCAGTGCAACCGGCCCAATCAACGTATGCACGGACACCAAAAGTAGCTGAGATATTCGGTCTAACCGAATAGCAGCGGGAGCTTTGTCGGCGTCTCGGCTAAGGCCCGCTGGGGATTCGAAAGTCCTACAGGAGTTTTTGGAGCTAGCGACATTCAGCCGGTTCGATCAGCCGATTCTCTGCCTCAGGACAGAGAAAGAAGCACCGTGTTAACGATGTCATTAGCAAAACAAAATAGCCTGTTTGGAAGCTCAGACACCGTGCAACCTGCGGGGATGTACGTTCAAATGCTGATCCGCTACGCGGCGTAACGAATCAAACACTGCACGAACATTGCGGCCGTCTGAACTGTCGAAGCAGAACCATAAATGCTATTCGAAGCTTGGGCTGAGAACGCAATACCCGGGCTTTTAGGCCTCGTTTCTTGCGCTCTAAGTTGAACAATATTGGTTGTATCAACGCCTCCGATTTTTGATATAGCTCCATAGGTATCGGAGAAAATCCAGCCATTGATTGTCTGTAAATTTCCTTCGATATTCGGTTATTCGAAACGAATCAGCATAGAGCCTCGAATAGAGGCAGTTTGAACTGTATCGGCGCTACCGTACACAGCATTGGCCGACGCTAGATCTAATCCAATCTGTGTGTTTTGCCAATATGTCTGGGCAGAGGTGGTTTGAACAAAATCAGAATAGCGAGAAATTAACTTAAAAGGGTAATGGGGGCCTCCTTGGTTCCAAGAAATAACCGGAACGTTTCCGACAGGGATTATTCGGTTAAAAGCGAATTAGCCAATAACCACGCATTGTTTTCGGTTGGACTGTGCTAGAGGCTCCATAAATCGAATTGCCTCCGGATAAGTCAAAATTCGCATGATTGTCGCCTTGATAACCACCGGAGACAGTTACGTTAATTTTGTTTGTTCCCGGAATTACCTTGAAAACGCCGGTAGATTCAGAAGAAAAGACGCCATAAGTTCCGTCAATAACTCTCAAAATGCCTGAGCTATTCGGGAATCTTCAGATACTTCGATTTGCTAGAATGCGAAAACCAACTCTGGAGGGCATGTCGGGGGCGGAATTGGAGAGTTCTTGGTCATCTCTCTGATCGGAGTAGAAACCATGTAAAACGCCTCACCGATTCACGGTCGGGAGGCGCTTAAAGGTAGTTGGAACATGCCCAAATGTTCAACTGTCGCTAGTATAAGGCATTTGATTCGGCTCATCATTAAATTGTTGGTCGGATTGGTTTTATTGCTGATCTGCTAGGCGCGTAAGTAAAGAGCCCCAGAGCGCAAGCCGAGGGGCTCGCGTGTTTCTGACCGAATATAAAAGGTCAAATGCTTGATATTTTTGTCGGAGGCTCCGGAAACGGTTCAGGCGCCTTGAAAAAATATTCTGTGAACACTCCGAACCGTGTAGCAGCAGAAAACGGCAGTAGTGCTTACGTGAATTTTTCTCTTAATGCGTCCGAATCATCCTCGCTATATCAGAACGATTTGAACGAGATTCGTGTAAACGCAATGTTTGGCCTTAATCTCATTCGAGCGTTCTAACCGAATATCTTAGGGGAATGGGCCAATACGTGGGCGAATGTCAAAAACGCTCAATTCTTAGGAGCCGCGTATTTCAAGAACCCAAACAGTAGCGGTAGCTTTCCAGTCAGCCCAAATAATCCTGGTTCAGGACAGCTAGGCTTTGATGCCTCTCACGTTTCTAACCTTTATCAGGATAATTTGACAGAAGTCCGCGTAAACGCCCTGTTTGGAATGTGCTTAATACGCTCGCACTAAACACAACGAGAATAGGCCGTTTACGTTTACTTCTGACAAGTTGTTTTTATATAGATTTGATACTTTTGAAGCGTCAAAGTCCATATCCTGATTTAAATAACTTATATCGTTGTGTAGCGTTATGGCCTTATTTTCAACTATGTTTCTTGTCGAAAACGGGCCTGAAGCTGATCCGTTTTTAGCTCCAATTTGTCCTAGTGCATATCCAAGGAAGTACCCTTTGATATTCGGGAATTTTCTGCTGTGCTCCTGGCGCCCCGTCCAGACTAGGCGGAGCGCTGTTTTACTGTTGTGCCTGGCACACTGCAAAAAATGCAGGTTTTCAGGCTGGAACCTCCGATTTTTCAGGGTTCTGGCTCAAAACCTGAGCACAACGAGCACACGTTTGAATATATGCGTGCCATCCGAGAAGAATTTTTGACCTTGATGAAAAATAATCGCCTCGTTGGTATGCCCTGACCACCTGTGATCCGGTTATGTGCGCCAAACACGCCTCTGCTACCTCTAGCGGGACATCGTTATCTGCAAACCAAGTGCGACCGATTGACCTTAGGCCATGAGCAACCAGGCGGTTTTTAAACTCAGGCTGTGAGTGCAGCCACTTCGCCATGGCTTGACCGGATATGTGTTTGTTTGGCTTTGTACCAGGAAACAGATAGGGAGATCGCTTGTTTTTTCTGATCGCTTTGGCCTCCTTGATGATGGCAATGAGATAGGGTGTGAGGGGAATACGGTGAACCCGTTTCATTTTCATGAATTCGGCGGGGATCGTGATTGCCTCCTCGTTAATCCACTCTAACCTGATCGAAACAACTTCCCCAGGTCGGAGCAGAGTTGCCAAAGAGAAGTAAAACAAAACTTTGTATTTTGGCGTTGCCAGCGCTTCAATCTGGCTGACAACGATTGGCAGTTCCTTCCAGTCAACACTTGCCATGTGTTTGACTTCCGGCACTGCAAACACCTTTGTGATTTTCGCCAGTGGGTTGGATGGCAGGTAACCTGCATTAACAGCCATGTCAAAAATCTCCCTGGTGCGCATTAGCAGACGTTTGACAGTTGATTGTTTGCCCGCTGCCTCGATCGGTTCCATGAGCTTGATCAAAATTGGCGGTGTGATGGTGTCAAGCTGCCTGCTGCCGATCTTGGAGATTACGTATTTTTCTAATCTCAGCTTTTCATCGCGATAGCTGATGATTCTTCCCCGCTTTTTGGAACACCAAAACTTGAACGCATCTCGGACGGTGTATGAACCGGATGGTTCGAGCTCTAATTCCTTTTTCTTTCGCCTGGCGGTTGCTCGTGCTTGCATGAGAGACAGTTCAGGCCAGTGCCCTAGAGTGATGTCCACAATCCTCCCATTCTGGAACACTCTGAGCACCCACGATTTCACACCAGAAGTTTGGATTCTCAGCGCTAGTCCATCCGAATCTGTTACCTGATAGCGCCTACTTTTTGGCCTCATAGCCCGAATAATTTTGGAGTTCAGCATGACAGCACCTGTTGAGAAAAAAGTTGAAGAATCTGTGAAAACCGTCTACTCCTATGACGAGGATGGATTTTTCGCAGATACACACATAGCTCAAATTAACCCCAAAAACCCGAAACAGTGGCTCATGCCCGCTCGTGTTACGACCGTAAAACCCGCGCTCACGCCTAAGTTTTTCTACAAGATCAAAGATGCAACAAAGGTCGATTCTGGCTGGGACGCCGTTCCCTACCCTGCAAGCGCTAAGGATTTTGTGGGCGTCCAGATTCCTCACCAGTCGAGAACGATGCACAACAACATTCTCAGAACGCTGCTGACATCGTTTGTCCAGACTGATCCTGAGCACTATCGAGAAGTAGCAGTCAACGATAAGGATGGCAACAAAATTGCCACCACAGTAGAGGCAATTCCTGAACCAACACCGAAAGAACTGAAAGAGAGAAAAGCAGCAGAGGTCAGAGCACAGCGCGATAACCTGCTGAACAAGACGGATTACCTGGTTTCAGGTGATTATCCGATTTCCGCTGAGGCTCTCGCAAAGGTCAAGGCATACCGCCAGGCACTCAGGGATATACCTTCCCAAGAGGGTTTCCCCGACAATGTCGTTTGGCCGGAGGAGCCTGAGTACAAAGTTCTGCGTGCATAGGTGACCTATGTGGAATCAACTATTAGAAAAATTAAGCAGTCTCGATCCTGGAGTGCTTAAAAATGCTGCATTGATGATCGCAGGAGGATTTGCCGGTTTGGTCAGCACCCTCATGGGGGAGCATAAGGTGCTTTTTTACTGGCTTTTTGCTTTTGTCGTGGCTGATTATTTGACCGGCATGATCTCCGCGGCTCGGACGGGAACCTGGTCTAGCCGAGTTGGTCTGAAAGGCCTGATCCGGAAATTCGTGATTTTGCTCGTCGCTATCGGCTTCCATGGGATAGATCAAATTTTACAGGAGCCATGGATCGGAGCTTGGGCTATCGGCGCGCTCTCGTTGAATGAGTTGATCTCAATTCTTGAAAACGTTGAGAAAGCAGGGTTCGGTCAGATCATTCCTCAACGCGTAAGAGACATGTTGGAAACCGTCCAGACAGAACATGAGAAACGCATCAAAGAAAAGGTTCACTTAGGAGAAGGTCAAAATGAATGAGAAAAAATTACCGTTTTCGCAATGGAATCCTTCAGCAGCTGTTCCTTTTATAAAGGAGAAAGAGGGATTAAGACTAAAAGCATATAAATGTTCTGCCCATCGTTGGACGATTGGTTATGGACACACAGGAGGTGTACATCCTGGACAAGTCATTGACCTGAAAACAGCGAACAAACTTCTCCTTGATGACATCCAGAATGTTGTTGAGGAATTGACACCACACATCCATGTTCTAGTCACACAGGGCCAGTTCATTGCTTTGATCTCGTTGGCTTTCAATGTCGGTGCTCCTGCCGTCATCCGGTCGAAGATGTTGAGATATTTCAACGCTGGCAACATGGAAAAAATGCGCATTGAGTTTCTTGACTTCAATCGCGTGAACCGTGTGCCCAATGACACTTTGACAAAACGCAGACAATCGGAGCTAGATCTAATGTGAACCCGTTTTCTATTTTGAAGCTAGGCGCTGGTGTCCTTGTGGTCATCGGCGCTTATTTTTTTGGACTGTCTCAGGGCCACGATTCTGAACAACTGAAATCAGCTCAGAAACAGGTGCGAGAACTAACTGAAACGATTCAACGATATGAAACTAAACAGAAAGAGCAAACAATCGCGCTGGCTGAGTTGCGTGTCTCTGAATCTGCTGCTCGTGCTGATTATGACCGGATGCGCGACAGAATCCACGATCTTGAAACACGAGCCAAAACCGCTCCCGCTAGAGACACAGTTCGATGTCTCCAGCTGGGAGCGGAATGTCAAGAGCTTCTCCAACAAGCTAGAGGAGCTATTAACTACTGTAGAAAGGCGCTACAGTAAGAACCCAGGAGGTGAGAGAAATGACTGATCTTGAAAAATTTGGAATCCAGGATAGCGAACGCACAAAATGCGAAATTTGGACCCGCGTCATGGGCTACCATCGCCCGATCGACAGCTTCAACATTGGAAAGCAGGGAGAGGTTGCTGAGCGCAAATACTTCGATGAGAAAAAGTGCTGTTGTCGCAAATAGCAAAATGGGCGCAAGTAGCGCCCATCGCCAGCCGACCCGCGTCAACCCATTTGTTTAGATTTGAAATCAATCTCCTGTTCTGCTCTATCTCTGATCCACTTCGATCCGCCGTTTTCTCGTATCCAGACAACTATGTGCTTAGGTAGATAGAACGTCACTCTCATTCCGCCGTCTGGTGTTTTTCGGGGCGCTCCGACAGGTTTTTTCTCTGTCATTCCTGGCCTTCCTTTGATGCTTCGATAATCTTTGAGTAATCGACCTGAGAGAATTCGGTCTTAAATCCTTGCTGGTCCAAATCCCAGGAATCAATCTGGTTGCCTTCATCGTCAACGATTTCCATCTCAGGAGTGAACCACCAAATGCCGTACATGGAATCATCTTTCTGAGTTGTGAGTTCGTCTTTTTCAGTGTTGTACTTGAAACCTTCATTGAAGTGGACATCAAACGGGACGGCAGGATTGTGAGAAACAACTTCGGCGATCCCTTCGATCATTCCATCAAACTCATTGTTGATCGTGATGTTCTGTTCATGCGTCCAACCGCTAAGGCTCATTAACGATTTCAGTTCGTTCACGTTCATTTGCTTTGTCATTTTCAAGCTCCTTATTGAGTATGTTTGTATTCTATGCTTATTTATGTATTGTGTCAATCTAAAATAAAGAAAATTGTAAACCTAGAGTTTTTTTGAAACATCTTGTAATATCCTCTCTGTCGCTACTCAGGTCCAATTTTTTGAACGCGACCACGGGAACTGCGGTTCCCGTTTTTTGTTGTCTCGTTAGGTAGGCAATGCGGTAGGCAAAAATTTTTATACGCCTGGACGCCTTGAGCCTCAATAGTCTTCGGTTCCGGTTCGGGCCACCAAATCTCCCTCTTCTCCTCATCATAAATTCTCTTCCCTCACAATATTTGTTGGGGTCGCTCAACCCTTTGGTTCATCACGGGAATCATTGAACGTTATTGATCTATGCATTTTCCTGAAACTTTTTGGGAATGCGAACTATCTACAGCTTCCTGCACTATTTCAGAAAGACCACAGTCCAAACCTTTTTCTTAGCGAATTTAGGGGATTCTTCTCACTTTCCCAACAAAACCGTTACAACAGACAAAAATAAAACCTAATTTTCGAAACATTCGAAAATCTTCGGAAAGTAAGGCTAACGCGATAAAAAAGGAATTGCTTTGAAACCAAAGTAAATTCCTTCTAATGGCTTAACTGAATCTATGTCGGTTCAGTCAACACAAAAAGCCTCGAATAGAGGCTCCTTGTTAATCCGGATAAGGCCAAGAGGCCTCAGTAGCCGGATCTAATATTTAATCAAATTGATTTCAGCTCGCCCTAAGGCGATTTCGTTGTTGAAAGAATGTAACTAGATATTGCCACAACTATCAAAAGCTTCAATACTACATTCTTCTAACAACTACTGAAACGATACATTGAAGTTTTTAAAAGATCCGCCTGTCACGTTTCAATAACTATTGAAACTCCAGTCCTCGGCGTTGGACTCGAACTCTAAGGTTTCAATACTACATTCTTCCAACGATTACTGGAACTGTCTAGTGGCGTAGCCAGAATCTTTTTCTAAAAAGTCTCAGAATCACATTCTTCTAACTGTCGCTGAGACCAAATATTCGGCGTCCAAGAGCGAGACAAACTTTCGTTTACACCCTACTCCACTTCGGTACAATCATCCACGTTGTAAACAAATGCCACTCTCGTCAAAAAGATAGTTGCCTAATCTTTGTCAGTTTGCGAAAAACTCGCTCTCGCCTTTCTGGAATAGTGGATGAGAAACGGATGCTTCGAGGGAACGGCAAGAAAAGCAACAGCGCCAAGAATCAATGCCCCGCCAATACACTCCCAAGAATTAACGCTCACCCCAAGAAATATCATGCTCAGTAGAGTTGCAGCTACTGGGTCGAAGGTCTCCATCATGCCGGCAATATCTGCCGGGATAATTTCGGCAGCCGCTTGGAAAAGCCAAAACGCCGCAATCGTTCCGAAAAGCACAATAAACGCATAAGCCAAAATTGAGTAGACGGTCCAGTCCAAAGGTTCGTTCCAAAAGTGACTGAACAACGTCACAGTAACGCCGGTAAGCAAAAGTGCCCAGCTCGTTGCTAACCCGGAACCGACACGCGCAATAAATTTTTGAGGCAACAGAACATAAAAAGCACCTGTGATTCCAGATCCGATACCGGCCCAAAAGCCGATACCTGAGACGTTGAAGTTTTTAAATGATCCGCCGGTTACGACTAGAACCACTCCGGCTACAGCTACAAGTCCGCAAAAAACTTCTTTCACAGTGAGCCGTTTATGCTGAAATACCACCATGAAAATCATGATCCACAATGGAACAGTTGCAGTTAAAACAGCGGCAAAAGGTGCGTTTGCGTATTGAATACAAACAAAGAACGTTAATTGCGTTCCGATGATTGTTAGCGTGTAAATTATCAGATCGATAATGTTCTGCTTGGTTTCAAATACTTTCAGAGCCCCCTTCTTTAAAAGAAAGAACTCAATGCCAACGAAGATCGAGCCTGCAAGGAGCATGCGTATAGAGATCAAATCCATCGGTGTAAAGTGACAATTTTGAAGTAAATACTGTCCTGCAACACCCATTGATCCCCAAAAAACAGCCGCTAGTCCGGCCATCGCCATGCCTTTTAATGTTTTATTCATCCTCGTCTCCTCTGGTTCTTGAGTTTGCCAGTTTTGTGATGGGATAGAACGAGTTCCTACTCTTTTTAAGAAATCCTATTTTTCAGAAAATTCCTTACTTTTTTCAGCAAGATAAAAGCCATGAATAATGCGAAAATTCGCCTATGAATTTCGATAACTATCGCCGAATACTTCACCTCGACCTCGACGCTTTTTTCGCTTCCGTTGAACAGCGAGATAATCCTTCGCTTCAAGGGAAGGCAATTGCCGTCGGATTAAATTCCGCTCGAGGTGTCGTTGCGTCTGCTTCTTACGAAGCAAGAAAGTTCGGAGTACGTTCCGCAATGCCCTCCTCAGTTGCCGCAAGGCTATGTCCAAATTTGATTTTTGTTCCCGGACGAATGGACGAGTACAAAAAAGCATCAGCCGAAGTCTTCGAAATTTTTTCTCGCTACACAAATCTCATTGAACAAGTCTCTATCGATGAGGCATTCTTAGACGTCACAGACGTCTGGCGCGACTATGGTTATGCGATGGAAATCGCAAAGCTCATCAAAGAAGATGTTCGTCGTGAAGTCGGTCTCATTATTTCTGCCGGCGTTTCCTACAACAAATTCCTCGCCAAAATCGCAAGCGACTGGCGCAAGCCCGACGGCTTATGCGTGATCCATCCGAATGCGGCACTTAAGTTCATTGATCGTCTTCCTGTGAAGGCTATTTGGGGCGTCGGTCCGGTGACCTTGCAAAAGATGGAGGCCCTCGGCATCTTTACCGGAAAAGATTTGCGAGAAAAAGATCTTTCATTTTTAGTCGAGCAATTCGGCAGTTCGGGACTGTCGTATTACAACTTTGCCCGGTGTATTGACGATCGTCCTGTCAGAACCGAACGCATCCGCAAACAGGTCAGCGCTGAGATCACACTCTCCAAAGACGAAGGAAATCTCAATAAGTTAGAAGATACGCTCTCGGAACTGACGGACTATCTGATGACGCGTCTGCGTAAAAATGATTTCCTCGGTCGCTCGCTGACGTTAAAAGTACGTTTCCATAACTTCAAGACAATCACAAGAACTCAGACGTCTAACTCAGTCTTTAATGAGAAATCCCAAATCCTCAAAACAGCTGAGTCTTTGCTTGAAAAAATCGATTTCAACCATCAGACCGTTCGCCTCCTCGGAATCGCCATTGGAAACCGCCTGGAAGAAGACACCGAAAACATGTTGAATCTCGGCGATATGGACGAGCTTACACCCAGGCTTCTTTAAGGCGCCGACGGACTTGACTGAGTCGAGACGCGGAGCGCCGTAAAAATTGCAAAGGTCTGAAGAATCGCAACACCGAAAAGAACGGCTGTAAACATACCGACGTCAAGAAGCGGTCCAAACAAAATCGGTGTCAGAGACTGACCCACATCCATTCCGCAATAAGTAAAACCGTAAACGCGGCCAAATGATTTCTTTCCTAACTTCGCAACCGTCGCTCCGCGAATCATAATGTCTCGACTTGGAGCAGCCACGCCTGTTCCCAGACCCATCAGACACATTAAAACAACTGCCCAGTATCCGGTCAGGATCTGAGACGCCAGAATAGCCGCCATCACAGCAGCAAACGTAAGGCACAGTGCCACAACGCGATTGCTCGAGATCTTATGCTGGTTCGTTAAAAAGCCGCCGATCAAAGCACCCGCCCCGGCGCCTAACAGGTATGCAGTCAGTGCCGCCGAAGCCCCGGTCAGATTCAAGTGATAGGCATTCTTGAAAATCGTCTGAGAAAAGCTTTGAAGAACGCCGAAGGCCCCAGACGTAAAGAAGAAAAACATGAAGCAGTACCATACATCCGGCACTCGCAGAAATCCGAAAGTCCCCTCTTCTTTCTCTTTCGGAGTCGGCGGTGTAGTGTCGCGAACAGAATCGCAAGAGAAAACACCTCTGAATACAAGCTCAATGACAAGAACAATCAACGCCACGGAAGAAGCCGCAAACGCTGCGCCTCTCCAGCCGAACCAACCAGCCGTCGTCACCATAAAGAAGGGACAAATCGCCCAGCCGATATTGCCGGTGATGTTATGCCAGGCAAAAGCGTGGCCTAAGAAGCGATCCTGAATGTTATAGTTCATCAGCGAATAGTCGCTCGGATGAAATACCGAGTTGCCGGCGCCAGCGAGCATCGCCGAGAGATAAAGCATCGGGACATTTTCTGCCATGCCTAAGGCCACGGCACTGGCAATCAGCAAAACCAAGCCTGTATACATTGAGGTCCGGCCGCCTACTTTATCAACCAGAAAGCCGCTCATCGACTGGCCGACAGCACTTGTGACAAAGAACGTTGTCATCAGGGTTCCGCCCTGAAGAAAATTCATTCCGAAGTGCGGAAGTATCCAAGGAAACAGAGACGGAATCACTAAGTGATAGAAATGCGAGCTGGCGTGGGCGATCGAAACGAGAAAAATCGCGAGGATGTCGTGACCGCGAGTTCCTTGTGCGTACATGGCGTGGCTTAAGAGTGTTTTTTCTTATTCTATTCCTGACGCCTTCCGAAAAAAGTTAAGGCCGAGAGATTGTTAGTCCCTCAGCCTCTAAACTCAGATGAGATCAGATGATCTTATCGGTTGTCTTTACGGTCTTCAAAAATGAAGTTGCCGTCGACATAATCCACAAATACCGTGTCTCCAGGAGCATATTTGCCCTTAAGGATATCCACAGCAATCTGGTTTTCCAGATAGTCTTGGACTGCACGGCGCAGCGGACGTGCACCGAACAATGGATCAAAGCCGACCTTGCCTATTTCATCCAAAGCGGCTTCAGTCACATCCAGACCGATGTTCTGCTGTTCCATACGTTTCGCAAGTTTACGAATCTGGATGCGGGCGATTTCGCGAATAGCCTTCTGATCAAGAGCATTGAAGACAACGATTTCATCAATACGGTTAATGAATTCGGGTCTGAAGTGCTTCTTGACTTCATCCATCACGGCTTCCTTCACTACGTCAGGATCTTCACCCTGACGGTTCATGATTTCCTGAGAACCGAGGTTGGAAGTCATAATGATGACGGTATTCTTGAAGTCAACCGTGCGTCCCTGACCGTCGGTCATACGACCGTCGTCCAAGGCCTGAAGCAGGATGTTGAATACGTCCGGATGAGCCTTTTCAACTTCGTCGAGAAGAATCACGCTGTAAGGTTTACGGCGTACGGCTTCCGTTAAGTAGCCGCCTTCTTCATAGCCAACATATCCCGGAGGCGCACCGATCAGGCGAGCCACGGAGTGTTTCTCCATGAATTCGCTCATATCAATACGGATCATGGCGTCTTCGGTGTCAAACAGGAATTCGGCCAAAGCTTTGGTGAGTTCTGTCTTACCGACGCCTGTCGGGCCAAGGAAGAGGAAGGAACCATAAGGACGGTTCGGGTCGGACAAGCCGGCGCGAGAACGAAGGATGGCGTCAACGACTTTGTCGACAGCTTCTTTTTGTCCCACAACGCGCTTGCCGATGTACTTGGCCATATCCAGAAGCTTCTGGCGTTCGCCTTCCATCATCTTGGAGACCGGAATACCGGTTGCACGGGAAACCACTTCGGCGATTTCTTCAGCGCCTACCTGAGTACGCAGGAGCTTCGGTTTTTCGTCGTAGAGCTTGGTTTCTTCTTTTTCTTCCTTCACCAGCTGTTTTTCAAGTTCAGGAAGTTTGCCGTACTGGATGGCTGCGAGTTCTTCATACTTACCGGAGCGGCGAAGCTCTTCCATCTTGGTCTTGAGCTTGTCGATTTCGTCACGGACTTCTTTAGAACCCAAAGCGGCATTCTTTTCTTTCTTCCAGATTTCTTCCAGGTCGGAATATTCGCGGCTTAACTTAGCGATTTCGTCTTCCAAACCGCTTAAGCGCTTCTTACTGGCTTCGTCTTTTTCTTTCTTGACGGCTTCACGCTCGATCTTTAATTGAATCAGACGGCGGTCCAGTTTATCGAGTTCTTCAGGCTTAGAGTCAATTTCCATCTTGATGCGCGCTGCCGCTTCATCAATCAGGTCAATGGCTTTATCAGGAAGGAAACGATCGGTAATGTAGCGGGCGGAAAGTTCTGCCGCTGCCACGATTGCCGGGTCAGTAATTTCGACGCCGTGGTGAACTTCATACTTTTCCTGCAGACCGCGCAGAATAGCAATCGTGTCTTCGACGCTCGGTTCGTTGACGATCACTTTCTGGAAACGGCGTTCCAGAGCAGGATCTTTTTCGATGTACTTTCTGTATTCGTCCAAGGTCGTCGCACCGATCACATGCAGTTCGCCGCGGGAAAGAGCGGGCTTGAGCATGTTGCCGGCATCCATTGCACCTTCTGTCTTACCGGCGCCGACCACTGTATGGATTTCGTCAATAAACAGAATGATACGGCCTTCTTCGGCAACCACTTCTTTCAGCAGTGCTTTCAGACGTTCTTCGAATTCGCCGCGGTATTTAGCACCGGCAACAAGTCCGGCCATATCGAGGCTCAAGACGCGTTTGTTGCGCAGCGTGTCAGGCACTTCGCCGTTCACAATACGCTGTGCTAAGCCTTCGACCACAGCAGTCTTACCAACACCCGGTTCGCCGATAAGAACCGGATTGTTCTTACTTCTGCGCTGCAGAATCTGCATCGCACGACGAATCTCATCATCTCGCCCGATCACAGGATCGAGCTTACCTTCTCTGGCCTTTTCGGTTAGGTCAACCGTGTATTTCTTTAGGGCTTCACGATTGTTCTCAGCTTCGGGATTGTCCACTTTTTCACCTCCGCGCACGGATAAAATTGCATTTTCTAGGCTCGGTTTATTGAGGCCTTCCTCTTGCGCAAGACGTGCAGCGTCACACTTGCTGTCGCATAAGGCTAAAAGGAAGAGATCGGTGGAAATGAATTTATCGCCGAGTCTTTCGGCCTCCCTTTCCATCGAATTAAGGATTGCCATCAACTCACGGCTGATTTGGACATTGTCGGCAGCTCCGGAAACTTCCGGCAGTTTGCCGATCGCTTCCTTCACCTTACGTTCGAGTTCTCTGACTCTCACGCCGGAGCGCTCTAAGAGCGTCCTTCCGGTGCCCTCGGTGTCCTTTAATACCGCAAGCAGCAAGTGAAGCGGATCGATGTACTGCTGGGAACGCTCAACAGCCATCGATTGTGCTTCTCCGAGCAACTCTTGGAACCGAGTTGTAAATTGATCTTGACGCATAAGAGTTTGAATCTCCTTTTGTTAAGGAAACATTCGGAATCAACTCCTGTTCCCCTATGCGTCTATTCTGAAGAGTCCGCGGAAACGGACGTGCGTTTTTCTCTTATTTTGAGCTTATTTGGTCCACTTGGATTTTGCGGCTTCGTCGGTCTCTTTGGCCTGTACCCAACGGGTGCCCTCGCCCACCTTTTCCTTCTTCCAGAACGGGGCTTCGGTCTTTAAGTAGTCAATAATGAACTCGCAGGCTTTAAATGCTTCCCCGCGATGGGCGCCGGAAACGCCGACAAAAACGATCTGATCCGTGGCGAATAATTCGCCGACACGATGAATCACGGTCGCATCCATAATGTCCCAGCGCTTCTTTGCCTCTTCCACAATGGCCGTAAGGGCTTTTTCGGTCATGCCGGGATAGTGCTCCAACGTCATGGAAGCGACCTCGTCACCTTCGTTAAGGTCGCGAACCGTGCCTAAAAACATCACGACGGCGCCGACTTTGGGAGACGCATGCAGTGCCGCTACTTCAGCCTGAACATCAAAGTCTTCTGTTTGAACTGCAATCTTCATTGACGCCTCTTATAAGTTGAATTCTGTGAATGGGATGTAGGTCACCAAATCGCCCTTCTTCAAGTCAGCTTCAGCCGGAATGTCGGCTAAGCCATCTGCCCAGGTGCAGGAGCTGAGCACTGCCGAGTTTTGAGTTCGGTAGTTTTCCAGCTCTCCGGCGCCGTTGCGGCGGACACGGATGAATTCGCGGCGGGATCCGCACTTGTAATCAAAGGCCAGTGGAAGGATATAACCCTTCACATCAATCTGGCCGCGACCGGAAAGTTTAAGAATCAGCGGCTGAGCAAACAGCAGGAAGGTCACAAAGCCGGAGACGGGATTGCCGGGAAGGCCGATAAACGGAACGCCGCGAACTTCACCTTTGGCGACCGGTTTGCCCGGCTTCATGGCGATGCGCCACATCTGCATCTTGCCGAGCTCTTCAACGGCTCGGCGAATAAAGTCGGCTTCGCCTACGCTCATGCCGCCACTGGTCAGAATGAAATCAGACTTGCGTGAGGCTTTACGGAAAGCTTCCAGAGTTGCTTCAAACGTATCAGGAATATTGCCGTAATCCACCACATCGCAGCCCAGCTGATGGAGCAGTCCGCGCAGGACAAAGCGGTTGGAGTTGTAGATGCCGCCCTCGACAAGCTTTTCTCCCGGCATCGCGAGTTCATCACCTGTGAAGAAAAGCGAAACACGAATCGGACGATAAACCTTAACTGTGGAAACGCCGATGCTCGCGGCAACGCCGAGCGCCGGAGGCGTTAAGCGGTCGCCCTTCTTCAATACAGTCTGGCCGACATCAATATCGCAGCCTGCTCTTCGAATCCAGGCACCGGCTTTAGGATCACAATGGAATTCAACGCTGCCGTCTTCCATCTCGGAAGCTTCTTCCTGAGGTATAACCGCATCGGCTCCCGGAGGGATGGGGGCGCCGGTGAAGATGCGGGCGACAGTGTCGGGTTCAAGTTCAGTACCGACGTGGCCGGCAAAAATTCGCTGAGAAACCGGGAAATTGCGGCGACCGCCTGCAAAATCGGCGCAGCGAACGGCATAGCCGTCCATCTGAGAATTATCCAGAGGAGGGACTTTAATTTCGGAGACGATGTCTTGGGCGAGGATCTTGCCTGCCGAATAAAGGGTCACCATATCTTCTACTTCGGCAACCGCCTCCGCACCTTCCAAAATCTTTGCTTTTGCTTGTTCAACTGTCAGCATTTCCGTGTTTCTCCGTCTTCGAGACCAAGCTCTCGAACTATGAAGCGAGTAATGGTTTCGGCATCATTTATATCAAAAATCGGCAGATTTCCAAATGCCGGGTGTGTCGTATCGGTCACGACCGCAGCGATGCGCTTGTCGTGTGCGCAAATCGGTGTTTCATGCCGTTCGAGCTTGCGCCAAACCTCCAGACGAAGCGCTTCCTGCTCTTCGGTCTTAAAGCCTTCGACAATCACGATGTCCGCAGGATCTAAATGACGAATTAAATCCGACAGCGTGGGCTTTTCTTTCGGCGTCTCGGTGAGCATGGCCCAGCGTTCGTCGGTATGCACAATAACCTGCGTCGCACCTGCTTCACGAAAACGATAAGAATCCTTCCCGGGCTTATCGATATCGACATTGTGATGGGCGTTTTTAACGGCCGAGACTTTGAGGCCGCGCTCAGCGAGCAGCGCGATGATTTTTTCGATCAGGGTAGTTTTGCCGCTGCCGGAGTATCCAACAAAATTAACAATCTTCATAAAAACAAAAAGGCCTGCGGTTAAGCAAGCCTCTTCAAATTAAAACTTATTTCCCGACGTCATGCTCGGCGAGGAAATTTTTAACCAACTGCGCATCCGCAGGCATTTCCAGCACTTTCTGCGGTTTTTCGAGCAGATCTTCGTAGCCGGCCGGAACCGGAGGTTCAAAGCCGACGGCTTCTTTAATCGTAGCTGCAAATTTAGCAGGTAATGCGGTTTCCAAACAAATGGTCTTTACACCCGGGATTCGTTCTTTCATTGCCGCATTGATGCCGTCCGCTGTGTGCGGATCCACAAGGAAGCCGTACTGATCCCAAACGCGCTTGATGCAGGCCAAACGGTCGGCGTGAGTGCTTCTGGAAGCGGTAAAGCCGCTTGCCTTCACAGCTGCCCATTCTTCTGCATTGAGAAGGAATTCCTTCTTCTGAGCCAGCTCGGTCCAGAGCTCTACCACACGCTCAGGATTTCTGCCAGTGATGTCGTAGATATAGCGTTCGAAGTTGGAAGCCTTGGAAATATCCATGGACGGAGAACTCGTCACAAAGGTATGTGCAGAATCGCGAATGCGATAGCGGCCGCTGCGGAAGAATTCATAGAGGACATCGTTTTCATTGGTAGCTACGATCAGACGAGCCACAGGGAGCCCCATCTGCTTGGCGATCCAGCCTGCTAAAACGTCACCGAAGTTGCCGGAGGGCACGGAGAATGTGACTTCTTCATCTTCGGATTCGGTCGCTTGGAGCCAAGCGCTGAAGTAGTAAATGACCTGAGCGGCAATTCGTGCCCAGTTAATGGAATTCACAGCGCCGATGTGATGCTCGGTCTTAAAGGTCAAGTCGCCGGATACGGCTTTGACGATATCCTGAGCATCATCAAAACTGCCTTGGACAGCAATATTGAAAATGTTCTTATCCTGCAGGGAATACATCTGAGCTTTCTGGAATCTGCTCATGCGGCCGGCTGGCGAAAGCATGAAGACCTGAATGCCTTCACGGCCTTTCATAGCGTATTCGGCTGCGCTGCCGGTATCTCCGCTCGTGGCGCCGAGAATATTCAGGCGGGTTTCTTTGCGGGCGAGCACAAACTCAAAGAGCGAACCCAGGTACTGCATCGCCATGTCTTTAAAGGCGAGCGTCGGACCGTTGGAGAGCTCGAGAATGCCGAAGTCATTTTCCAGCCAAACGACGGGCGCGATTTTTTTGAAATCCGTGCCTTCGCGGCCGTGACAGTAAACTTCGGGCGTGTAAGTGGTTTCGCACAGACGGGCGATATCCGAGCGCTGCATATCTTTGGCAAAAAGACTTGTCACGGCAGTCGCGAGCTGAGCGTAAGAGAGGCCGCGCCAGTTCTTTAGAGTTTCTTTCGAAACCTGCGGGTAGACCTTAGGCACGAACAAGCCGCCGTCACGCGCCAAACCCTGAAGAACAATTTCGCTGTAAGAGGCGGCGGGCACGCCGCCGCGTGTAGACACGTATTGCATTACTGTAATTCTTCCTTTCTCAGAAGCACGATGGCGCCGCGGACATTGGCCAGCTGCTGCATCGTACGGATGGCTCTTTGAATATCCGCTTCACGGGTGCTGTGCGTCAGCAGAATGATTTCGGTAGAAGCGTCCTCCAAAGGTGCTTCTTTCTGGATCAAAGACTCAATAGAAATCTTGTTGTCGGCCAGAATACGGGCGATTTCCGCCAAAACGCCGGGTTTGTCTTCAACGGGAATGCGCAGGTAGTAAGAGCAGACCGTATCGCCGAAGTCAGCAAAAGATTTGGCTTTCGGGTTATGCGTTGTGGTCGGCATACGAGGACGCTCGGAGACAGCCACTTCCGCAGTACGAGCGATATCGATCAAGTCTGCAACCACGGCAGAACCGGTCGGCTCAGAGCCGGCGCCTTTGCCGTAGTAAAGAGAACTTTCGGCGGCGTCGCCTTTCACAACGACGGCGTTCATCGCGCCTTCTACATTGGCGAGCAGGCGGCGTGTGGGAACAAGCGCCGGATGGACGCGAAGTTCGATGCCGTAATCGGTGTACTTGGTGATGCCGAGCAGCTTGATGCGGTAGCCGAGTTCTTCGGCAAACTTAATGTCTTTGGCTTCCAGATGTGTAATGCCTTCGATATGAACTTTAGTCATATCGACCGGAACGCCGAAAGCAATAGCCGAGAGAAGCATCAGTTTATGAGCGGAGTCCGTACCTTCGATGTCGAAGGTCGGATCGGCTTCGGCGTAACCCAAGCGCTGAGCTTCTTTGAGCACATCGTCGAAACTGCGTCCGGTATCACGCATGGTAGAGAGGATGAAGTTGCAGGTTCCGTTGATGATGCCGGCGATCGAAGAGACGCGGTTGGCGGCTAAGCCTTCGCGCAGCGCCTTAACAATCGGAATGGAACCGGCAACGGCGGCTTCAAAGGCGACATTGACGCCTTTGGTCTGAGCGGCAGAGAAAATCTCGTTGCCGTGTTCTGCCAGCAAAGCTTTGTTTGCGGTCACGACATGCTTGCCGGCGTCGATAGCGGCCAAAATCAAAGATTTTGCAGGCTCGATGCCGCCCATGGCTTCAACCACAACGTTGACTTCCGGGTCATTAACCAGATCATGCCAATCGTTGGTGACGATCACATCTTCGTCGACCAGAAGTTTAACGCGGTCGACATTGCGGACGGTCACGCGTTTGACCGAGATCGGCGCACCCGCTCTTTGTCTGATTAAAGAATGGTTTCTTTCTAAGATGTCGTACGTGCCTTTGCCGACATTACCGAAACCGGCCAAACCGACTTTGATTTCCGTTGCCATTTCCTCTCCTTGCGTTTAACTATTTTTTCTTGGAAGCTGCTTTTGCCTTGGGTTTCTTAGAACCCTTGGTAGGAATGTTCTTAACCTTGGCGAATTTGGGTGCTGCCGGTTTCTTTTCCGGAGCAGCCGGGGCCGGCTCGCCCTTCCAGCGACGATGGAATTTCTTCGTCTTGGGCTGGATCAGACCGTCTTCTTTGAACATCTGACGAATACCGCGCAGGGCCTGACGAATACGATCGGCGTTTTCGATCAGGGCGATACGCACAAAGCCTTCACCGTATTCACCGAAACCGATGCCGGGAGAAACGGCGACCTTGGCTTTCTCCAGCAGGCGTTTAGAGAATTCCACGCTGCCCATGGACTTGTAGAACTCGGGGAGCTCAGCCCAGATGTACATGGAGGCCTTGGGTTTTTCTACCATCCAGCCTAAGTCATGCAGGCCTTTGACCATCACGTCGCGACGGTGTTCGTATTCTTTTCTGACTTCTTCGACGCATTCCTGAGGACCGTTCAAGGCTTCGATCGCGCCGACCTGAATCGGTGTGAAAGTGCCGTAGTCGTGATAGCTCTTGATACGAGTCAGTGCGCCGACAAGTTCACGGTTTCCGACCATGAAGCCGATACGCCAGCCGGCCATGTTGTAGCTCTTACTCATCGTGAAGAACTCGACGGCCACGTCTTTAGCGCCCGGGACCTGCATGATGGAAGGCGCCTTGAATCCGTCGTAGACGATGTCGGCGTAGGCCAAGTCGTGAACGATGTAGACGCCGTGCTTCTTAGCCAGGGCGACGAGTTTTTCAAAAAAGTCGAGATCTACGCACTGAGCGGTCGGGTTGCTCGGGAAACCCAGAATCATGAGTTTGGGTTTCGGGGTCGTTTCCGTCACGGCTCTTTCGAATTCGCTGAAGAAATCGATGCCGGGGCCCATGCGGACGCTGCGGACATCGGCACCGGCGATGATGGAACCGTAAATATGAATCGGGTAGCTCGGATTCGGAACGAGGACCGTGTCGCCACGATCGCAGGTTGCGAGCATCAGGTGAGCGATACCTTCCTTGGAGCCGATCGTAACGATGGCTTCTTTGTCCGGATCAATATCGACGTCCCAGCGTCTCTTGTACCAATCGCTGATGGCCTTGCGAAGACGAGGGATACCACGGGAAGCGGAATAGCCGTGGGTTCCGGGGCGCTGCGCCACTTCGACCATCTTGTCGACGATGTGCTTCGGTGTGTCGCCGTCGGGGTTGCCCATGCTCAAATCAATGATGTCCTCTCCGCGATGACGGGCCGCCATCTTCAGTTCGTTGGTAATGTTAAAGACGTAAGGCGGGAGTCGTTTAATGCGGGGAAAATCGTTATTCATGTGGACCTTCACTTGTTTGTTATCAGTAATCTTTTGAGTTTAATTGAAACATTTCGATTTAAAGATGAATCAAACAGTTTTTGCTGGACGTTCTGTCAACAGGCACAAAAAAACCTCCGACTCGCAGAGGTTTTCTTGGAAAGTTTTGGGTTAGAGGGCGTCGCTCGCAAAATCCGCCAGGCGGGATCTCTCGCCGCGCTGCATCGTGATGTGCCCCGAGTGCGGCCAGCCTTTGAAGCGGTCTACCACATAGGTCAGACCGGAGGACCCTTCCGTCAGGTAAGGTGTATCGATCTGAGCGATGTTGCCCAAGCAGACGATCTTGGTACCGGGACCGGCACGCGTGATCAGCGTCTTCATCTGTTTCGGCGTTAAGTTCTGAGCTTCGTCAATGATGACGAACTTATTCAGGAAGGTACGGCCGCGCATGAAGCTCATAGACTTAATGCGGATTCTGGAGCGAATCAAATCTTCAGAAGCTCTGCGGCCCCAGTCGGATCCGTTGCCGCTGCCGCGGTTCAGAACTTCGAGGTTATCGTCAATGGCACCGAGCCACGGAGCCATCTTCTCTTCTTCCGTGCCCGGCAGGAATCCGATATCTTCGCCCACGGAAATGGTGGCACGCGTGATGATGATTTCGTTGAAGCGTCTCTGCTCCATCGTCTGGGTCAGACCTGCTGCCAGCGTGAGCAGCGTCTTACCGGTACCGGCTTGGCCGAGCAGCGTCACAAAGTCGATGTTCGGATCCATCAGGAGATTGAGCGCAAAGGCCTGCTCTCTGTTTCTGGCGTTAATGCCCCAAACCGTGTGCTTCGGATTGAGGTAGTCATCAATCAAACGCACGGTGGCGCGGTTGCCTTCGACCGACATGACCTGTGCATAGAACGGTGTGGCGCCTTCCTGTTCATACCAAATGAACTGGTTCACGAGGAAGCTCGGAACGAGAGACCCTTCGATCTGATACCAAGTACGACCGTCTTTCTGCCAAGACTTGAGGTTTCTGCCGTGTTCGTCCCAGAAGTTGGCTGGCAGCTTGAGCGTTCCTGAGTAAAGGATGTCGCTGTCCTCGATCATCTTGTCGTTGTAATAATCTTCAGCGACAAGGTTGAGGGCGGCAGCCTTCAGACGCATGTTGATGTCTTTAGACACCAAGACGACGTCGCGGTCTTTGACGCTTTCCTTCAAGCCTTCCACCACGGAAAGAATCTGGTTGTCGGCTTTGCCCTGCGGCAGCATCGGAAGCTTCACGTCAAAGGGCTTGGTCTGAATGAACAGACGGCCGGTTGCTTCACCGTGGTTCAGTGTTTCAAGCGGAATGCCTTTGTCGATCGGGCCTTCCAAATTCTGCAGGATGCCGTCAAGCGTACGGCTGACCTGACGAGCGTTGCGGGCCACGTCGGTCATACCGCTCTTGTGGTTATCGAGCTCTTCGAGCGTCATCATCGGCAGATAGATATCGTGTTCCTGGAAGCGGAAGATACTCGTCGGATCGTGCAGCAGCACGTTGGTATCAAGCACATAAAGTTTGTTCTTGCCGTCGTGCTTGAGATTTTTGTTTCTTCTGTGTGCCAGCGTCGTTTCTTTGAGAACCTCTTTGGTTTCAACCGGCGCGGCGGCTTTAACTTCCTGCTTGGCTTCTTTAGCGGAAATCGGTTCAACGGTTGTTTTCGTGCGCAGAGTCTTCGCTGCTACAGCAGGTTTAGCTGCCGCCTTGGTTTTACGAGGCGCGCGGGCTGCTGTCGGTGCCGGCGCCTGTGTCGGCAGTTCGGCCGGAATGTCGGTGAGGACAGATCCCTTAGCGACCGGGGCTTTTGGTAATGGCATATGTGTTCCTTCGGGCTCTTCTTTAGAGGAGAGCGGCTTAAAAATCTATTCTTTCTTTGATGCTCGCCGTCTCAATCAAATTACGAGAGCCGCAATTACAATGCCGATCATTGTAAAGGCCAGTCCGAGTTTGATGACGATCCCGATCATCATTCCGAGCCATGTGGCAAAACCGACCTTACCGCTTTTGAGAAGGTCTCGATGATCAATAAATTCGCCGATGGCTGCACCGAGCAGCGGCATAAAAATCAACCCCCATAAACCGGTGAAGATGCCGATAATGGTACCGATAAAGGATCCCAAAATGCCGAGTTTGGTTGCCCCGGCTTTCTGCGCGCCGAGCGTCTGTGCAATCCAGTCGACAATCAGACCGATAACGGTCAGCACGGCAAGAATCACCAGCGTCATCACGCTAATTTCGTTGTAATGATCGATGAATGCGGCCAGCCACGCACCTGCAAAGATGAGTGGGAGCCCCGGAATCATCGGGACGATAGTGCCTGCAAAGCCGATGACCATGAGGGCAGCGGCGATGACCCAAAGAATAATATCCAGCATTGATTAATAACCTGCGTGCATTTGTGCCTGTGTAGCTCTGCTGACAAAACGCGTATACATACCTTGGAAGATCAGATTCACGGTACCGGTCGGACCGCTTCGCTGCTTGGCGATAATTGCTTCGGCATCGCTCGGCGCATTGGAATCCACCGCCGGCATCGGCTGACCGTCTTCCCCCATGTCGTCCGTCTTCTGCTGATAAGCGACTTCACGGTACAGAAAGATGATGACGTCGGCGTCCTGTTCGATAGAGCCGGACTCTCGCAAGTCACTCATCAGCGGACGCTTGTTGGGACGGGTATCCACTTCACGCTTTAACTGAGAAAGCGCGATCACGGGAACCTTCAGTTCACGGGCAAGACCCTTGAGGCCGCGGGAAATTTCAGCAATTTCCTGGGCGCGGTTCGCGTCATTGCGTCCGCCGGATTCGCCGGACATCAGCTGGAGGTAGTCAACCACGATCAGACCGAGCTTGCCGCCTACACGGCTCATCAGCTGACGGGCGCGGCTGCGCAGATTCAAAATGGAAATACCGGCGGTATCGTCGATGAAGATCGGCGCTTTTTCCAGAGATTCGGCGGCGTCGTAGAATCCGCGCCAGTTTTCCAGATGACCGGTTTTGAGTTCTGACTGTGGAATTTCTCCCTTGGCGCTGAGGAGACGACCGGTAACTTCTTCGGCTGACATTTCCAGCGAGAAGACCCCGACAGGCAAGCCTTGATTGCTGCCGACGTGCAGCGCGATATTCAAAGCAAACGCGGTTTTACCCATGGCCGGACGACCGGCGATGATAATGAGCTGACCGTCATGCATACCGCTCGTCATACGGTCGAGATCCGGGAAGCCCGTGCTAGTGCCGGAGACATTGCTCGGGTTGTCAATCTCGGAGAGTTCGCGAAGATGATCCGTGTAATCGGCCAAAACCGCGTCGATTTTTTGGAAACCGCTGGACGAGCGGGACAAATCCTCACTGATGCGAAGGACTTTTGCCTGAGCTTCGTCCAACAAATCCTTGGCTTCGCGAGCGCCGGGATTCATGGAGTCATTGATGATGTCGTTACCGGTTGTAATTAAACGGCGGCGAATCGAACGGTCGCGAATAATTTCCGCGTAGCGCAGAACGTTAGCCGCACCCGGACTGTAATCCGCGAGTCGGTTGAGATATTCGAGGCCGCCGGTCTCTTTTTCGAGACCGCCCTCACGCAGGATGTCGTGGACCGTCAGAATATCGGCCGGCTTTCCCTGCGAGAGCAAGCGCTTAATGTTTTCGAAAATTAAGCGGTTTCCGTAGTCATAAAAGTCCTCCGAATCGATTTTTCCGCCGATCAAGTCGAACGTATTGTTATCGATCAGGAGTGCGCCCAAAACACCGTCTTCAGCCTCTTTTGAGTAAGGCGGAGTGCGGTATTGCTGAACTTCACGATCTTCGCTGCGAATATCGGGCATCGTATTTATGAACTTCCTTTTTTCCAAAAGCAGATGAGAAAACTATAGCTGAAAGAGCAGAGACATGAAAAAAAGAAGCCTCCCAAAAATGTGACATTTCTGAGAGGCATTTTGAAGACCGAAGTCTTCAGGAATTTCTTCCCTAATTAGGCTTCAGCAACAACCTGAACGTTGACATTAGCAACGATGTCGTGGTGCAGGTCGATCTGCAGCGGGTACTCGCCGACGGCTTTGATAGCACCCAGCGGTGTACGAACCTGGCTCTTGTGGATATCGTAACCAAGTTTTTCGAGGGCTTCGGCAACGTCCATGTTGGTCACAGAACCAAACAGACGACCGTCGACGCCGGCCTTGGAAGCGATAGTGATGGTCAGACCATCGATCTTGCCCTTGAGCTCTTCAGCCTTAGCAAGACGTTCAGCCTGAGCGCGTTCGAGTTCAGCCTTGTGGGCTTTGAATTCTTCGATCGCAGCTGCTGTAGCACGCTTAGCCTTCTTTGTCGGGATCAGGTAGTTACGAGCGAAACCGTCTTTAACTTTGACGACGTCGCCGAGCTGACCGACGTGAGGAATAGATTCAAGCAGAATGATTTGCATGTTGATTTCCCCCGATTACTGATTGTCGGTGTAAGCAAGAAGAGCAAGGAAGCGAGCACGCTTAATTGCTGTGTCGAGCTGACGCTGATAGTGAGCCTTCGTACCTGTCAAGCGAGCCGGCATGATCTTGCCGTTTTCCTGGATGAAGTCGCGAAGTGTGTCGATATCTTTGTAGTCGATCTGATCAACATGATCAACTGTGAAGCGGCAGAATTTTTTACGCTTGAAAAGCGCGTTCTGCTGATTAGGGTTACGAGGTCTACCCTTTCCTTTGGCACCAAAAGCCATGATTTACTCCTTTTCGAATTCCGTTATATGCAGGACAAGTTTGCGTGAACGCGCCGAAGATGTTGTCAGAAACCCTCTGAATTTCAAACGGCTTCCGAGCTCCACCTCATTGAGAGCCTTAGCAGCCGGACCGACTGCCGCCGCTTCTGCGGAAAAGCTCAGTTTTCTATCCGATCCGGCTTCTTGGACCACCGACATATGGCGGATGGTCAGGTCAAGAATGGGAACAGAAGCTAAGGTGTAGCGGATGACGTCTTTCTTTTCAAGAATTCCGTCCAGTTCGAACGAGTTCACCTCGCAGTCCTAAATTAAGCCTGGGCGTCAGCCGGGGCTTCTTCAGCAGCCTGAGGTGCGGGAGCAGCAGCTTCAGCAGCAGCGCTGGCAGCCTTACGGGCTTCTTCTTTCTCGACAGCCTTCATCATCGGAGAAGGTTCTGTCTCAGCCTTCTTCATTTTCACGGTGAGGTGACGAAGAACGGCGTCGTTGTAACGGAAATTGTTTTCGAGTTCTTCAAGAACTTCGGGGCCGCATTCGATGTTCATCAGAACATAGTGGGCTTTCACGAGTTTCTCGATCGGGTAAGCCAGCTGACGACGGCCCCAATCTTCGAGACGGTGAATCTTACCGCCGTGGCTTTCCACAGCAGCCTTGTAACGCTCAATCATCGCCGGAACCTGTTCGCTCTGATCAGGATGGACGATGAAGCAAATCTCATAGTGACGCATTGAACCTCCTTATGGGAAATAGTCGCCCGGAGCGTCTTCCGGTGTGACAAGGACTAGAAAGTGCGTGATTCTACACCACTTTCAGTAGAAAAAAATCCTGATTACTAAATTAGTTACGAAAAACAAGTCGAGGAATAGCCTTAATGAAAATGAGACCTGCTTGCTCAGCCTATTACTCTACGAACATCTGGGTTGAATGGTGTGTGCTGCGTTTTCTACTATTCGAATCGACCTATTAGTTCTAATAGTTGAACCTTCCTTGAGTACTCCTGAAGAGAAATTATTTCTCCGGTGTTCGTTAATCGTTGCAAAAAACACATTGGCTACACCTGTCTTTCATGGAGGAGCCGCTTTTCCCATCAGATAGGGCTCCGTGCCGGGATCTGTAGGAAAGGACTTGCAACAGATCAAAAAATCGAGGCCGTGATTTAGCACGACCTCTGACTTAGCAAACTTCAGATTCCGCTTAAGGCGGATACTGATCAGCCAACAGTACGCTGACGCACGGTTTCAAACAAACAAATACCGGCAGCAACGGAAACATTCAGACTTTCGACCGTTCCCAGCATCGGAATCTTCGCCAAGTCACTGCAGCGGCGGCGCGTCAATTGACGAAGACCGTCGCCTTCGGCGCCGAGTACCCAGCCGAAAGCGCCCTTTTGATCAAATTCATAAATGGTCTTTTGAGCTTCACCGGCTGTGCCGATGATCGGAACACCGGCGTCAACGAGCTCAACAATCGAACCCGCCAAATTCGTAACTCGCACAATCGGAACGGTTTCAGATGCGCCGGCGCTGGCCTTCACTGCCGCAGCCGTTAATGTGGCGGAGCGGTCTTTCGGCGTGATTACGGCAGATACTCCTGCCGCATCAGCGACACGGAGGCAGGCACCGAAATTGCGCGGATCGGTCACGCCGTCCAAAAGCAGTAGAAGCGGATTACCGGCGAGATTATCCATCAATGTGTCGAAGGACATGCCGATATCGATCGGTGCAGCTAAAGCAATCAAACCCTGATGCGGAACTTCATGAGAAAAGCCGTCCAGGCGATTGTTGTCGGCCTGCATCAAACGAATGCCGGCCTTTTCAATCTCTTCAATCATCCTGCGCATACGCTGATCGCGGCGCTTCGGATCATAGTAGACGATGCGAATCGACGAAGAATCGCGTTTCATTCTCGAGGACACGGCATGGAAGCCGGCTAGGACTGTATCTTCTTTTTTCATGAGCGTTTCTTTGCAACGGACGGTGCTTTCTTCGTTTTTCTCGCTGCCGGCTTACGCGGTGCGGCAGAAGATTTTACGGTTTTCCTTTTGGCTTCGGTCTTCGGCCTGCTTTGACGATTCTTCGAAACCAAAGCGAATTCTATTCTTCTTGCGTCGAGATCGCAGCGGGCAACCTTAACAGTGAGCTCGTCGCCCAAGCGATAACGCAACCCGGAGTCTTCGCCGTAAATTTCATTGGACTTATCGTCAAAGACGAAGTAATCATCCCCAAGGCCGGAAATATGAATCGCGCCTTCGACATACAAGTCTTCAAGCGTCACAAAGATTGCAAAGGGACTTACACCCGAAATCACGCCTTTAAAGACCTGGCCGAGTTTCTTCTGCATATAGTTGCATTTCAGCCAAGCCATTACATCGTAACTGGCTTCATCGGCACGGCGTTCATGGGCAGAACACAGAAGGCCGAGCTTTTCCCACAAGTCGATATGCGCAACCTTCTTCTTGTCATCGGGTTTTGCCTTGCAGATGATTTCTCTTGTCTGAACCGGAACATCCGCTTCATTGGGTTCAACCAAAATCTTCGGCACGTATTTCCGGCGCCGTAAGATACCTCGGATAGCGCGATGCACCAGCAAGTCAGGATAACGGCGGATCGGTGAGGTGAAGTGCGTATAAGCGTCATAAGCCAGGCCGAAGTGACCGACGTTATGCGGGCTGTAGACGGCCTGCTGCATGGAGCGCAGCAAAATCGTCTGAATCATTGCCTTATCCGGACGATCAGCGATCGATTCCAGCACCTTGGCATAGTCTCCCGGAGTGGGGGAATCTCCGCCGGGCAGCGTCACGCCGAACGGCGCCAAAGTTGCCCTGGCTTTTTCCAGACGATCCTGGCTGGGCGGTTCATGGACACGGTAGAGACACGGAGCCTTATTCTTCTGCAGGAAGTCGGCTGCACAGGTGTTTGCCACCAGCATCATTTCCTCAATGAGGCGATGAGCGTCATTGCGTTCGCGCGGCAGAATCTGTTCGATCTTGCCCTGCTCATTGGCGACAATATAAGTTTCAACCGTCTCAAAATCCATCGCGCCGCGCAATTCACGGCTCTTGATCAGATTCTTGTAAAGATCATAGAGATCCTGGACGTTGCCAAGCACGTGTTCCATGACCTTGGCTTCAGGACCGTTCGGGTTGCAGAGTGCGGCCCAAACATTGTCATAAATCAGTCGTGCCGCCGAACGAACCACAGCTGGGTAGAACTGGTAGGCTTCTACCAATCCGTTGGCGCCAATGATCGCGTCGCACACCATGGTGCAGCGGTCAACCTGCGGATTCAAAGAACACAAGCCGTTAGAAAGCTCTTCCGGCAGCATCGGGATAACGCGTCTCGGGAAGTAGACACTCGTTGTTCTTAACTGAGCGTCCTTATCAATAGAGCAACCGGGTTTGACGTAATGAGAAACATCGGCAATGGCTACGAGCAGACGGAATTTGCCTTCTTCCACAGGTAAGCAGTAAACAGCATCGTCGAAGTCTTTGGCATCTGCGCCGTCAATCGTCACAAACGGAATATCACGGAGGTCTACTCTATCTCGAAGATCGGACTTCGTTACAGAGTCAGAGAAACGCTTAATTTCTTTCTTTGTTTCTTCGGAGAACTTGTAGGGAAGATCGAATTTACGAACCGCGATTTCTGTTTCCATTCCCGGCTCGTCGATCGTTCCCAAAATTTCGACTACGTGGCCGACAGGACTATTAGTGAGAAGGCCTTTATCTTCAAGTTCGGCCACGACGATCTGAGAAGGCGTTGCGCCTAAAGAGCGGCCCGGTGCAATTAAGATCGTTTTGCAAATTCTTGCGTCTTCAGGCACCACAATTCCGACGCCGCGTCTCAGTTCAAAGCGGCCGACAATGCGTTTTAACTTGCGATCGGCAAGTTCGACGATATCGGCTAAAACTCGACCCCTGTAGTCGGTTCCTGCTTCTCTAGCGACAACAATATCTCCGGGAAGAACTTTGGTCATTTCTTCCGGAGAGATGTACATATCGGGAACGTCTTCTTCGCAAATCAGGAATCCGAATCCGTCACGGTGTCCCTGCACCACGCCGGTATGAAGTTTGGCAGAAGAGGTCAGGAGAACAATGTCTTCCCGATTCGTAAAGATTCTTCCTGCCTCTTTCAATTTATTGAAAGCGCGATCAAAGACCTCAGAGGAGATGCCCTTATGAGAAAGCATCACATACTCTTTCAGGTCGTCCATTTCCATCGGGAATCCGGCCGTCCTCAATTCCCGTTCAATTGCCTTTTCAGCCGCTTCCACTCCGGCAGCCAGGATGGCACGCTGCGGCTTAGCAGAAGTCAACGCAGACTTCTGTGTGGTTTTATTCTTCGCAGTAATTTTGAGCCTCAACTAATTAATGTTGATCCTATTTATGCTGGATTGTAATTGCTGAGGTTGCTAACAAAGTCCTAAGATCGCTCAGAGTGGAGATATTTGATTTCGGCCTTCAGGTACTAAAAATATCAATCCAAATTAAGCACATCCAGCATTCCGAGTCCGCGGAACTGGGGAAGAAGCAGAATTAACAGAACAACAATCAAAAGAAAGACCAGTCCGTAGGCAAACTGATGATCCGTTAACTGCCTGAAGAAACGGTATTGGCCTCCCGACGGATTCTGTTCATAGCGGTAGCCTGAGACTTGGAAGTTTTCAGGGAGCTCTGTTTCCCAGTAATAATCGTTCAGACGATATTCATTCCAAACTTTGGGATCTTTTTGACTTCCGAAAGTATCCAGATCTCCGGGCCTTCGAAGATCTCTCAGATAAATCGGACGACGCTCAATGATTTCCTCTCTTTTACGAAAGCGGATGCCCTGTTCATCCAAAAGCTTCTCGTAAGCCAAATCATGTTTCTTCTGCAGATTGGCGAGAAAACGATAAGCTTTTTCGTCCGCTTGGTATTGGCTATCAGCCTCAATCGTGAAGCATTGGTTTTCCAGATAAACCGATTCGTAATAGGGAATCGGATAAAACTCGGTCGACGAAATAGCCTTAGGGACGCAATAACGAAAAAGCACAGAAACACCGCATGGAAAATTGAAGTTGAATCAAGACCGGCTGTATTGCCGCCTGAACTTGAAAAAGGATTCTAACGACAAAGCGTCGGCTTAAGAAATGTTTCTGCCGACTGCGCCTTTGGCACAAAAAGACGGCTCTGTCTTGTCCTAAAAAAAGTTGACTCTTAAAGGAGTCAAATAATGCCGCATGA
>ERZ835762.107-NODE-107-length-113343-cov-6.144269_pt1 | contig 113343 bp, 98 predicted proteins | sample MGYA00519687_ERZ835762 | MGnify/ENA primary metagenome ERZ835762 (study PRJEB31850, sample SAMEA3708783) | human gut metagenome | biome: human gut; feature: human-associated habitat; material: faeces | place: China | collected 2014 ... | reverse complement strand
TCTGGAGCATGGGACGAAGCGGTGCCATGAATCACCTACGTTAAAGGAGGAGGTCGTCCAGGAGGCCATCATGAGAAGACTTCACGGCCTGGCAGTGGACCAGGAGGAAGAGGCGTTCATGAATGGAGTGAAGGAGGACATCCTGAGGGCAGCGAAGGTGGTAGGAGGAGCTTGCTCTGAAGAAGAGATAGACAAGACAATCGAAGAGCTGAAGGAGCAGCTCATGGAGTATGTAGGGATGGCGGCAAGGGAAGAGGGAGGCGAAGCCTGGTACAGCGACCGGATGCGAACGCTGGGATTACAGGTAACTGAACTGAAGAAGAGGAAGGAAAGCATACAGGAGCAGGAAAAGAAACGGGAAGAGTATGAGTACCTGGACCATGAAATCAGCCGAATGATGAGTGAAACAGGCAGGGGGTCAGGAGAGGAATTTGATGATATCCTCATACGGCAGATGGTCCGGGAGATACGAGTGATATCGAAGGATAAGCTGCAGATTCAACTGCGGACGGGCATGACTTTGGACGTGAAAATATGATAAGAAACTGGTTTGGCAGTATGGTCCGGCAGGGTCCGGCAGGGCGGAGGTGGTTATTGCGTCTATCTGTTCCAGATGATAAAATGAAAGAACAAAGGCAGGACATAAGGAAACCTTAATTGAGGCGCAGTTTTTGTAAATGGTAAATCTGATTGATGATATCAAAAAGGGAGGCCATGTATAGATGTTTAAAATTGAGTTAAGCTTTGATACAGAAAGGCTGGGGCAGGATGCCCTGGAAAGATTATATGCCAGGACGGATGAAATATTTGAATCTGAGGATTTGAAATGTGTGGACAGAGGAGTGGTCCGGGTCTATGAGGATAAAGGGAGGAAGCAGGATTATGGATGTTTCTGGGCGGCCATCTTTGCACTAAAGGAGTCATCTGATCTTGTTGAGAATCTAAAGGAATGTTTTTGGTATAATGGTTCAGCAAAGGAAAACCTGATTACAGGCTTCCTGAGACATTAGTGCATGGATAGAAGGCAGAAGAAAGGGATAAATTTTGCTCTGGATACGGAAGCGCTGAAAGAACATGATACAAAAGGGGGCTGGCATAACGCATACTATGATGTCAGGCCCTTTTCGAGAATAATGTCTTTGAGCATATCCATTTCAGTTATTTTGGGGCCGATTACAATAATAAGCACTTTGCAAAAGGGCGGTAGGGATGCCTCGCAAAGTGCTTGCCACTGTTCTTATAGCCTGCTGGAATGAGTGTGTGAAGAAATCTCTGTAAAAGCAGCTCTTCTATGATAATGGCAGGGCTGAAAGCTTCTCTATGAGCGTTCAGCCCTTGGTTTATATATACCGCACAATACTGCGTATGTCAAGACCAGGCGGATTCCCGCCTGGTCTGAACGGTCTTGGATTCTCTTACATCGGCAGTCGGCCCTCATACATGAGGCTCAGCTCCCCATATACCTGGCCCCAGTTCCGGATTGGCATCGTCCACTTCTTTGTTGCTTCAAATGTTGACAAGTACAGAGCTTTTAAAAGGGCTGTATCGCTTGGAAACACGCTCCTCTGACGATTCAGCTTCCGGTATGTGGCGTTCAGGCTTTCGATTGCGTTCGTGGTATATATAACCTTGCGTACAGTCGTTGAAAACTTAAAGATGGGGACGATCGCGTCCCAGTTCTGGTGCCAGCTTTTCATGGAATTCGGGTACTTTTCTGACCATTTTTTTGTGCCACGCTCCAAGGCTTCTAATGCCTTCTCTTCTGTTGGCGCCTGGTAAATCGTTTTGAGATCTGCCGCAAAGAGCTTACGGTCCTTGTCTGATACGTATTTTAACGTATTCCGCACCTGATGGACAATGCACCTTTGGTATTCCGTCTTTGGAAAGGCAGCGGCTATTGCCTCCTTAATCCCTGTCAGTCCATCGGCACAGAGGATCAGGATGTCTTTTACTCCACGGTTTTTTAAACCGTTCAGAACGGAAAGCCAGTACTTGGCACTCTCATTTTCGCCAACCTCGATGGTCAGAACCTCTTTTAAACCATCTGAATTAATCCCCAGTACAACATAGGCCGCCAGCTTACGGATCACGCCGTTATCCCGTACAGAATAGTGGATTGCATCGATATAAAGCACCGGATAGACATCGGAAAGGGGACGGTTCTGCCAGTCTTCAATCTGGGGCAGAAGCTTATCCGTCACATCCGAAATGAAGCCTTCGGAGGCCTCGAAGCCGTAGATATCCTCCAGTGTTTCCGAGATCTGCCGTGTTGTCATCCCTTTAGCGTACATGGATATGATCTTCTGATCGATATCAGAGATATCTTTCTGGCGTTTCTTTACCACCTGTGGTTCAAAGGTGGAGTTACGGTCCTGTGGGACTTCGACTTTCATGCTTCCATAGCTGCTATTCACCTGTTTGGTTTTATAGCCATTGCGATAGTCATCGCAATCGGAACGTTCTGACTTGCGATAGCCAAGATGCTCGTCCATCTCGGATTCCATCATCTCTTTGATGGTACCGCCCAGTAGATCTTTGAGGGCATCCTGAATGTCCTGGGCAGATTCAATCTCATACTCCTCAAGAAGCTGCCGGATGATATTTCGTTTTCCATCAGTCATTTGCACTTTGTGTACAGATTTCTTTTCTCTTGCCATAATAAAAAGGCCTCCTATGATTTTTATTTTATCATAGAAGACCTTATAAATCTTTAATTACAGAAAAACTTTCACAGACTCGCTGGAATCAACACACGGTTATAAATTCGTAACGATAGGTTTTAATTTAACGTATATGTCATGATTACATCTTTTCCGGCCTGTACCGTGCCTGTACTGATTTCAAACCCGGCGACGGCGCCATGGCCTGTCAGGATTACAGGCGTACATGGATTCATTCCTTGTTCCCTTAGGTATATGATATCCACCTCTGCAAGCGGTGTTCCTGTTTTCACGGACTCCCCAACCTTGACCAAGGGCTTTATGCCTTCCCCATTCAGTGCTACCGTCCCGATACCGATATGGACAAGAATATGCACCCCGTCCGCTGTTGTAATGGTATACAGATGCTTTTCTTCTGAAATATGGGTGACTGTTCCGTCTAGGGGGGAAACTACCGTGCCGTCATCGGGCATGACAGCCACTCCTTCTCCCAATATCTTATCCGCAAAAACAGAGTCCCCTGTTTCTTCAATCAGAATAGCCTTACCATTTATTGGCGATTTTATTTCATGATTTTTATTGTAATTTTTATTTAACATTGCCTTTCCTTCCTCCTGTCAATAGTGGTTCGCTTACATGAATCCGAAAATACTGTATCAATGGTCCGTTAAAAAATGCATTGCACACGGTTCCGATTCCTATAATGAGCCAGACGTTATTACCTGCCGCCAGACAGAATTCTACTCCAATCACAACGATTGTCACGTCTGTGATGACACGCGCATACTGAAAGGGGATTTTTCCTTTTGTGCCTTTTTCTATGATGAGCGCAACACTGTCATAAGGCGCAATCCCCATCTCGGCCGCCATATAGAATGCCACGCCTAAGCCTGCAAACAGGCATCCGATGGCCAGGGCTACTATTCTCATAGGCAGGGACATGTGTATCCGCAGCGCCTCCTGTGTAAGCCAGCATATAAAATCAGCGCCATATCCCACGAAAACCATATTAACGATTGTCCCTGCGCCGATGCATTTCCTGACCGTTAAAAAGACTACAATCAGTATGCACCCATTCATGATAAGCTGCCATGTGCCGAAGCTCATTCCTAAGAAACCGCTGATTCCCAGATTCATACAGGTAAATGCGTCCACCCCGAATGCGCTGAGCCGGTAACATCCGACGCAGATGCTGATAAAAAGAATCCCTGTAAGCATCATCAGGCACCGCTTTATGAAATACTTCCGGGATGTGTCCATCACTCAATCCCCCTTTTCTCCGCCTTAAGGATATAAAGCCTGGATTCAAAGTCACGGCTCATTTTTTCGTCACCCTGCGCCTGCCCTGAGGAAATGTCCGTTGTAATCAGCCCCGCATACATCAGTTCATCCCCATAACAGGATTTTACGCTTCCACTGACGGCATATTTTGTTCCGGGATCCAGCCCCTTAAGCTTCAGCCTTGTAAATGGGAGATTGATACCGTTCAATACCCTGTACCAGCCCACGATTGCTTCCTTTTTGTCACTGTCCACCACCATCCAAGCCGCAGTGTTATGGCTGAAGGGGCTTTCCAGTCTGTAGAAAGTCCCGAACTGAAGTAAATGCCGGTACTGCTTCATAAATGTGATTTCTTCCCGGACATCTTCCAGCTCTTCACTGGACAGTACATTAAGATCCAGCTCATATCCAAATGTCCCAAAATACGCTACATTCGCCCTTGTGCTAAGCGGCGTGTCCCGGTTCACCTGCTGATTTGGCGTTACAGACACATGACTTCCCATACTACTGACAGGATAGCAGTAGCTGGTTCCATATTGGATTTTTAGCCGTTCCATGGCATCCGTATCATCACTTGTCCACCCCTGGGGCGCGTAATAGAGCATCCCGGGGTCAAACCTCCCGCCTCCGCTGGCGCAGGATTCAAAAAGTATCTGCGGAAACCTTCCTATCAGCCTTTCATATAATTCATATACCCCAAGAATATACCTGTGATATACTTCTCCTTGTCTGTCAGCCGGAAGAGTGTTGGAAAAACATTCCGTGATGCTGCGGTTCATGTCCCATTTGATATAGGATATGTCTGCATCAGATAATAACGTTTCCATCATGGAATAAATATAGTCCACCACTTCTTTTCTTGAAAAATCAAGCACATATTGGAACCGGCCATGTGACTGCCTGCGCTCTGGCGCAGCGATAATCCAGTCCGGATGCTGACGGTAAAGGTCTGAGTCTTTGTTGACCATTTCTGGCTCAAACCAGAGTCCGAATTTCATTCCGATTTCCCCTATTTTTTTGGAAAGACCTGTAATTCCCTGGGGAAGTCTCTTGGTGTTGGCAAACCAATCCCCCAGACCGGCGTGTTCATTGCTCCTTTCACCGAACCAGCCATCATCCAGGACGAACAGTTCAACTCCGGTTTCTTTTGCTGTTCTCGCAATTTCCAGCAGTTTCTCCTCTGTAAAATCGAAACAGGTCGCTTCCCAGTTATTGATAAGAATCGGACGTTCCCTGTCCCTCCAGTACCCTCTTGCCAACCGTTTTTGATACAGCCTGTGGAAGGTCTGGCTCAGATGGTTGAGGCCTTGATCCGTATATACCATCACGGCCTCCGGAGTCTGGAAACTCTCACCCGCCTCAAGCTTCCAGTCAAAGCATGACGGGTGGATTCCCATAAGCACTCTCGTGGTGTCATAGGTATCCACTTCTGCCTGTGCGAGGAAATTCCCACTGTAGATAAGGCTGAAGCCAATTGCCTCTCCCTGGAATTCGTCTGTATCAGGTCGTTTCAGAATAACGAAGGGATTATGGTTGTGGGAGGAATTCCCGCGCATGCTGCCTACGGACAGGATTCCCTGTTCCAGCTGCCTTGTTTTTGGATATCTCTCCCTGGCCCATGCGCCAGAGAACTGCATCCAGTCATAGCAGCAGTCAGGCAGATCCATGCACAGGCTCATAGCCGAGGTAAGATGCAGCGTCTCTCTTCCATGGTTGGAAAACCGCGCACTTCTGGCAATGCTCCCTCCTTTTGCAAAGATGGTATAGAGGAGTTCCAGGCGGAGCCCCGTAACAGGGTCCTCAAGTCCGGTTATGAGCGTGGACGCCTCGCCGGCATTTTCCGTATACGTGGCAGGTAGCCCTTCCAGAATGGGCTTTCCGGATTCTATACGGTAGTCCCGGAAGCAGAATTCCGAAATCCTGCTCCCATTCTTCTGCACGACTTCCGTTGCAGGCGTCCTGTAATCACTGGTTCCGAAAACAGCATATTCCTGCCTCAAGTGCTCCATGGAGAACCTTTTGTCCGTATCAAAGACACAAGATGACATAGGGCGCGTTGCTGTTTCCACTAAATGGGAATAATCTTCCCTTTCCCGTATCTTCTTTCCGAAGTAAACCTGCCCCAGCTGTCCGTTAGGGAGCACTGTCATGATGTAACTGATATCATCATTATATAAGTGAAATGTATCTGCCGCCTTATTTACAACTATATTCATAAAATTTCTCCTATTGATATGTGCTTCCTGTTTTAGAGATCCATCCCGATTTCTCTTTTTGCCATATGCATTTCATTAACCCGGTATGTCACTTCTTCCATATGTACACCCTTCAGATTATAGAACCTCTTATAAATCAGGAAGCTGACCACTGCCAGTGCAATCGGAATTATAATCATGAGCACACGGATTCCATTGACAGTTGCCGCGCTCTGTACATCCAGTTTTGCATTATAGCCAACAATCTGCAGTCCTACGCCAGTAAGCCCGCCAGCAGCAGCCATGGCCGCTTTCATAAGAAAGGTTTGTGCGGAACAGGTAATACTTTCATTCCTGACCCCGAATTTTACCTCGCCATAGTCAATGACATCCGCCATACAGCAGGTGGTCACTCCAATGGACAACCCCGAGCCTAGGAACATCAGTCCACAGCACACAACGATGAGTATCCTGCTTTGCGGGGCTATATAGCCTATAGCCCCAAGGGCAGTAAGTCCTGAAATTACGAATCCGCAAGCAAGTGCATATACTTTCTCCCTGCTGATTCTGGATGCAATCTTTGGGAAAATAACAAGCCCGAGCATTTCAGCAACGATTGCAGACCCGAAAATAGAATAAAGATACTCATCCCCACATACGTTTTTAAAATAATACACTGCAAACCCCTTTGCAATCTGAGTGCATAGATTGAAGGTAAGAAGAAGTCCGATGAAGGCCAGAAGCTGGTCATTTTTTGTGATTACATTCAGTGCCTGACGGATGCTTGTTTTTTTTGTATCTGATTTTAATGTGGACTCCTCTTTTACGTTGGCGACGGTAATCCCAATTGTTATAATGAATATCACTGCAATTGCGATTGCAAAATACGTGTAACCCTGCTCTGCCAGAAGATTTTCATTTCCCGCCATCCTGTTGAACGCGTTAATGATATACAGGCCGAATGTTGCGACGCAGAACCCTGCAAGGCTGGCAAAAAATCTCGGGACTACGGAAATTTTTTCCCGCTCATGGGGGTCGTTGGTCAGATTAGGAAGCCATGACCAATAGGGAACATCCATGATTGTGTAAGTCATGCCATACAATATGTACATTATGGATACATACGCATAGAGGGCGCTCCCCTCCAGTCCGCAGCTTGTAAATAGTAAAACAAATACCACTGAATTAAGAAGTGTACCGACAATGAGCCAGATACGGAATTTCCCGTGCCGGGTCCTCGTGTTGTCAACAATCATTCCCATGAAAGGGTCGTTGACTGCATCCCAGATTCTTGCCACCAGGAATAAGATACCGACAAAGGCTGGGGCAAGATATAATGTATCTGTCAGATATAACATCAAAAATGAACCTACAAGATTTACAATTGCGTCTTTTCCGATTGCGCCAATCCCAAAACAGTATTTTTCTTTAGTGGAAACATGTTTATACTGAACATTAATAGTTTGTTTATCATCACCCATGACATTTCCTCCATAATCATTTCTGTGTGTTTAAGAAGATGCGCAGCCTCTTTATGATTTTATTATAAGTCGGATTTTGGTTTTCAACAGGTGCAGGTGTACCTAAAAACAGTCAAAATGTACGCTATTAAAAAACGCCCCTTGTTGTTAAAGGGCGTCCAGTGTTTCTTTTTTGGTGGCGAGTTCATTTTTCCGGCTGTCCCAGTTTTCCTTCCTGTACTGGGATGGTGTAATTCCGGTTTTATTCTTGAATAACTTGGAGAACGCAAGCGTGTCCATATAACCGCAGGACTGTGCGATTCCTTCTATTGGTAGTTCCGTAACGGACAATAGCTCCTTTGCCCTTGTAATACGGTAATTGATTAGATATTCCTGAGGGGACAGTTCTATATTTTTTGTGAACAGCGTATGCAGATATCCGCGGCTTACGCCCACGTATGCGGCTATATCCGAGACATGGATTCCATTGGGGTAGTTATTCTGGATATACTCCACGGCTCTCCGTATATACACGTTTTCTGTAGCATTTTCAGGCGCATTGCGAATTTCAATATCCCTGGCAAGGACTGCAAAAAAAGAATACAGAAAACTCTGGCGAAGAAATTCATTTTCTAAGGAATATGTATTCCTCTTCAGGATATTAACCAGCATGAGTTTCAGTTCCGGTAGATGAGAACAGCAAAACGTCTTCCGTCCATTTCCCAATCCAATCTCTTCCAGATATTCCTTTGCACGTGTGCCGGCAAAACCAATCCACAAGTAGGTCCATGGATTTTCCTTGTCCGCCTCATAAAAAGTCTGTATTTCCGGCTCTATAAGGAACCCTTGTCCGGCCTCTAATTCATAGCGGTTATTATCCACGATATATTTTCCCTTACCTTCGAGGATGAGATGTATGAGATAATTGGGCCGGACCGCCGGTCCGAAATTATGCAGCGGCTCACATTTGGCATATCCGCAGAAACACAGATAGAAATCAGAAAAGTTCCTGTTCCTTAGCTGAAGTACATATGCGTCTTCCATATATAGTCCTCCTTAGAAAATCACAAAACCGTTACGCAGGGCTGTAAGCTGTGTCTATCTTTATTTTACAAAAAGAGAGTTTTTTTTCAAGTGATCTTTCGGGCTTTGACGATACTTTAGCAAAATAGAGTTTATCACCGGAAGTGATTATGATGAATAGAAAAGATTTACTGCATTGACATTTTTTAAGTTAAATGGCATATGGCGTTATTAGAAAAAGATTGTTTATATCTGTAAAATAGTTTATAATATGATTAACAGAAAGGTATGATGTATGAGAATATATTTGGATAATTGTTGTTACAATCGGCCGTTTGATGATCAGACGCAGGAACGTATTCATCTGGAAAGCGAAGCAATCCTTACTATATTGAAACGAGGGCAATTGAACGTATATGAAATTGTCGGAAGCGAGATGCTGGAATTAGAGATGGAACGTATGGGCGATGAGACAAAAAAGCGAAAAGTTAAAGAGCTATATCAGGTTACACATATGCACGTAGCCTATACAGATGAGATAAAAAAACGATCAGAGGATATAATGAAGATATCAAAGATCCGCACATTTGATAGTTTGCATATAGCTGCAGCGGAGAGTGCGAATGCAGATGTGTTGCTTACAACAGATGACAAAATGAGCAGCATGGCCTCAAAATTAGAGTTAAAAGTTAAAGTGCAGAATCCACTACAGTTTGCCTGGGAGGTGTTCTAAATGTTAAATGTTGATTTGAATAATCCAGTCGATGTAAGAAATGCCGGGATGAAGGTCCTAAGAGAAGCACTGGGGCCAGTAGGAATGGTCAAATTTATCCAGCAATTTGATCTTGGTTACGGAGACTATACAGAAGAAAAATATGAGAGACCAGATATTAGTCTGGACGAGATTGATGCAATATTAAAAAGATAATATATTTATGGATATACATTTGCAAAGAGAGAGTATAGACGAAATATAAATAAGTGGCATCTATTCCACCGCAGCAACACATTAAGCTACGGTAGTTTAGATGCCAAATTGTGGTTTTGGAGAAAAATGGATGATAAAACCACAAGATGTAGTGGTTTTTGAGGGAAAATTGAGTGGATTTGCGGCCTGAAAATGGGTGTTTTTCAGGGCGTGAGAAATAGATGCCTTGTAAGTGATTCATAATGAGTAGGCTGATTAGAGCCCCAGTCTGTGAGATAATAGGCTCCTAGAAGAATCCACTTGAAAAACTTTGAAAACTTTTAGAAGTTTTTCAAGTAACTCAAAGGAGGCTACTCTCTATGAACGAGGTCGTCGAAGTACGTATGGCTAGTTGGAAAGCCATGGTCCAAGAGCGTAATGCCAGCGGCCTATCCATCGAAGAATGGCGCGCAGCAAACAATGTCAGTGAGTCACAGTATTACTATCGCCTCAGGCAGCTGCGCAATACAGCGCTGGCTGCGGCAGGCCAGACGTCCACGGAACATACCGGTGGATTCATGCGGGTTCCCTTCTGCCCTGCGGACCCTTCTTCCGGTGTTGCTCTCCGAATCCGTCGTGCGGATACCGTCATTGAAGTCAGCGGTGATGCGCCAGACAATATCCTCGCTTTTCTTAAGGCGGTGATGACCGATGTTGTCTAAGATGAATGGTTTCGAAGCAATTTATCTCTATGCGGGTAAAAGTGATCTGCGCAAGGGAATCGATGGTCTGGCCGCTCTTGTAAAGGAACAGTTCCATCTTAACCCTTTTCAGAAAAATGTCCTCTTTCTTTTTTGCGGGACCAGATCAGACCGATTCAAAGGGCTGGTCTGGGAAGGCGATGGGTTCTGCCTTGTTTACAAGCGCATAGAAGCCGGCCGTCTCCGATGGCCCCGCAATCAACAGGAAGCTGTGCAGATCAGCCAGGCTGAACTCCAGCGGCTTCTTGATGGTATGATGATCCTGGAACGTCCGACCATAAAAAAGGTCAACTGCACACAAGTATTCTAAATTGGAAATGTTTCCAAATCAATCAGTGGCTTTTCCCAAGCGTTTCTGGTATACTTTCCTAAGTGAAATTCAGGAAGGGGGAGTCTTGGACGATGGCGGTAAGACTGGACGAACAAGAACTATCAAACCTTGACAAACAAACATTGCTCAAGATGTATCTGGGACTTCAGGACTCCGTGGAGAAGCTCAGCCAGAGTATTGATATCCTTACGGAGGAGGTCATTCATCTGCGCCAGCATCGGTTTGGTCGTTCTTCCGAAAAGGGCCTGACGGAAGCGGAGGGTTACTTCCAGCTTGGTTTCATGTTTAACGAAACCGAGATGACGGTTGATTTGAATCCGGATATCCTGGAACTTACCTTCGAAGAAATCCACTCGAAGGCTTATAAACGCGGGAAAAAGGTGATTGGAAAACGCGGGGAAGAACTGAAGGATCTGCCCGTAAGCACAGTCAACCATCCCGTCTGCGAAGCACAACTCCAGAGAGCGTTCCCAGATGGGAAATATAAGCAGCTCCCTGATGAAGTTTATAAGAGACTGGCTTTCCATCCCGCCTCCTTTGAGGTAATCGAGCATCATGTAGAGGTCTTTGTGAGCACGGACGGCAGGACGTTCGTGCGTGGTGAGCGTCCCGCTGATCTTCTGCGAAACAGCATCGTGACGCCTTCCCTCGCCGCAGGTATCTACAACGCCAAGTATGTCAATGCACAGCCAATCCAGCGACTGGTAAAAGAGTTCGAGCGCTGTAACGTTTTCCTTCCGGAACCGACCATGTGCCGCTGGGCGAATGTCTGTTCAGACCGTTACCTGAAGAGGATTTATGACCGTCTCAGGGAAAAACTCAATGACTATCATGTCCTCCACGCAGATGAAACACTAGTTGAAGTACGAAAGGATGGGCGCCCTGCCGGATCCAGGAGTTATATGTGGGTGTACCGGACCGGATCACTGGAAGCACATCCTTTTGTCCTTTATGAATACCAGAAAGGACGCAAAGCGGATTATCCGAGACAGTTTCTAAAGGATTTCAGTGGCATCTGCGTGACGGACGGATATGAGGTATACCATTCAATCGCGAGGGAACGGAACGACCTTACGATTGCCGGATGCTGGTCACATGCCAGAAGGGACTTTGCCGATGTTGTGAAGTCTGCCGGTAAGGAAAAAGGGTCCGTTCAGGAGTCCATCTGCTATAAGGCGCTCCAGATTATACAGACCATGTTCCGGTATGAGCAGGGTTATGCGGATATGCCTCCCGAAGAGCGTCTGGAACAGCGAAAAAGAAACGTTGCCCCATTGGTTGACGCATTCTTTGCGTATCTGAAATACGAGCAGGGTCACGTAGCGCCAAAAATGAAGACTGGCAGGGCAATCAGCTACTGCATCAATCAGGAATCGTTTCTGCGGGTATTTCTTACAGATGGTGCTGTCCCGATGACAAACAATGCTGCGGAGCAAAGTATTCGCCCCTTTACTCTGGGCAGGAAGAATTGGTATCTGATTGATACGATCGGCGGAGCAAAGAGCAGTGCCATTGCCTACAGCATAGCTGAAACTGCCAAAGCGAATAACCTGAAGCCATACGAGTATTTCAAATATCTGTTGGAGGAGCTGCCCAAGCACGGAGAGTTCGAGGATCCTTCGTATTTGGATGAACTCCTCCCGTGGTCAGAAAAACTGCCTGGTTGCTGCCAGAAGAAGCTGAAATCGGAATCTTGACTGTATTTGTCCACAACACCGTCCATTTGGGCGGTTTTTTGTACACGGTAAATCACTAGTACCATGCTAGTTACCTGGTTCCATGAGATAATAACTCCAGAAAACTACAAGTTTTTAAGGAGTTAGTGCCATGGATAAAATTACACTCAGGTCCGTGAAGAGCACTGGGCCAGAATCTTAAATGAATGTATGAACAGCGGGATGTCGAAAACCGCCTGGTGTCGGGCAAACGGGATTTCTGTGAAGCAGTTTTTTTACTGGCAGCGCATCCTGCGCAGGGAAGCCTATGAAGCATCTCAGAATCCACCATTACCTGCAGTTGCAGAGACAGAACCGTTGTCTGCTGTTCAGAGAACGGTATCTTTCGCCGAAATCAAACTCCCTGCTGTGCCACCAGACTCGTCACCCGTTTTCCATCCGGATCTGGTGATCCGGAAAGGGAACCTTGTTCTGGAAATCTCAAATTCAGCCTCATCAGAATTGAACTCCCGGGTAGGAGGGATTCTTCATGCTGAATAACGCATCCGGCTTCCGGAAGGTTTACATTGCTGCCGGTTATACAGATCTGCGGCGCGGGATCGATGGGTTGGCATCCATTGTGAAATTCAACTTCCAGCTGGAGCCCTATGAAAAGGATATCCTCTTCCTGTTTTGCGGAAGACGCAGTGACCGCATCAAGGGGCTCATATGGGAAGGAGACAGATTCCTTCTCCTTTACAAAAGGCTGGAGCTTGGCAGTTTCAGCTGGCCCCGTACAAAAGAAGAAGCACTGGAGATCACACTGGAACAATACCAGGCACTGATGCAGGGCTTGGAGATCGTGTCCAGACATCCAATCCAGGAAGTGCAGCCCAGTGATCTTCTGTAAAAAGTTGTGCAAAACGGAGAAAATAAAAAATCTTTTTGTATCTACTACTGCAGACACGGCGGAAGTTATCCACGGCCGGGTCTCATCCCATTCATTCAATCAAGAGTACTTCACAGCTATAAGCTGCTGTGTGGATAAGTACTCTGAAAAACCGAAAAAACTATTAGTTTTTCCGGTTTTTCAGAGTGTTTATCCTTTGGTAAGAATGACGAACCTTCTTTTTTATCCCGTTCGCTTTTTCTTTTGGTTTGCGGTACAATAGTTCCAGTAAAACAAAGGAGCGCCGAACATGCAGAAGATCTACTTACCGGAAGAACTAAACAGTTTCAGCAGGGAAACACTCGTGGCAGTGCTCCTGTCCATGCAGGACCAGCTTACCCAACTGAATACAAACATGGAACGTCTGATTGAGCAGATCGCGTCTGCAAACAATCATCGTTATGGGCGCTCTTGCGAAAAGCTGGACGTTATCGCCGGACAGTTGGAGCTGGAGATCATCTTTTAATGAAGCGGAAGCCTTAACCGAAACGCTTTATGTTGTCGAACCTGCAGAAGAAGATGTGATTCAGGTCACGCGCCGGAAGAAAAAAGGAAAACGCGAGGCGAATCTCAAGGAGCTTCCTGTGGAAGTGATCTCTCATACCCTTCCGGAAGAAAAGCTGCAGGAGATTTTTGGCTCCGTTGGCTGGAAGCAGCTCCCAGATGAAGTCTATAAAAGAGTCCGGGTTCAGCCGGCAGTCTACACGGTCGAAGAACACCAAGTGGCCGTGTATGCCGGAAAAGATAATCAGACGATTGTCAAAGCGGACCGGCCAAAGGAACTGCTCCGCAACAGCATTCTGACGCCCTCTCTGGCTGCAAGCATCATGAATGCCAAGTATGTCAATGGACTTCCTTTATACCGGATCAGCCAGGAGTTCCTGAGAAACGACATCCACATCTCCCGGCAGGTAATGGCAAACTGGATGATCCAGTGTGCGGATCGGTATCTGGGACCGCTTTATGATTACCTTCATAACAGGATGTACCGTTTCCATGTGTTGCAGGCCGATGAGACTCTGGTTAGGGTATCGAAGGATGGGCGCCCGGCAAACAGCAAGAGTTACATGTGGGTTTACCGGACGGGAAAGGGATATGGGGATACACCCATTATCCTGTATGAATACCAGAAGACCCGGAAAGCAGACCATCCGCGGGAATTCCTGAAAGGATTCACAGGCACCGTTGTCTGTGACGGATACTCCGCCTACCGGAAGCTGGACCGGGAAAGTGAGACCATCGTTTTCGCAGGGTGCTGGACCCATGCGAGAAGGTATTTTGCCGATGCCCTGAAGGCATTGCCGAAACAAGATCATCAGGCAGCCAAAGATACGGTCGCTTACGAGGCGACCAAGCGGATTGGCGCCATATACCATCTGGACACCCAACTCGCTGATCTGAAACCGGATGACTGGAAAAAGCAACGGCAAATCAATCTCAAACCTCTGGTGGAGGCTTTCTTTGTGTGGGCAAAAGAAATCCAGACTTCCGGTCGCCTGACCAAGGGTAAAACTCTGGAAGGGATCAACTACTGCATCAATCAGGAAGAGGCATTAAAAGTATTCCTGGATGATGGCGAAGTCCCGCTTGATAATAACGCAACTGAAGGGTCACTGCGTAGCTTATGCCTGCACAAACATGCATGGAAGCTGATCGACAGTATCGATGGTGCACAATCCAGCGCGATCATCTACAGTATCACGGAAACAGCAAAGGCGAATAATCTAAATCCCTTCCGCTATCTGGAATATATCCTGACCGTGATGAAGGAGCATCAGGAGGATACGGATTATCGTTTTATGGAAGAACTGCTTCCCTGGTCTGAGCAGCTGCCGGAAATCTGTAAGAGCAAAACAAAAACAACAAATGTGTAAACTGACCGCCGGAAACGGCGGTCATAAAATGAGCTGGTACTCATGGTCTACCAAATACGGTTTTTTTGCCGGGTACCGGCTATGAATCACTTACACCCCCTTCCTGTCCATATGCTAGGGTTGGGGGAAAAAAGCCTCTGATAATGGCCAGATACTAAACTGTCCAAAAGGAAGCCATACTGGGACCAGCTCTGCACTGGGAGCAAGTTTGTGTTGAGATGACCGCACTGGGAGTAAGGCGTTAAAAAGCATATGCTGTTATATGTAAAATATAGGCAAAATATCCGCCGAAAGAAATTGTGTATTACCGATTATTTTGGTAGACAGCCCTCATACATGATGCTCAACTTACCATATACCTGTCCACAATTACGGATGTGCATTGACCATTTTTTTGTAGCCTCTAAGGTAGAGCTTTCAATAGCGATATATCGCTTGGGAACACACTACTCTGACGGTTCAGCTTGTGGTAAGTGGCATTCTGGCTCTCTATTGCGTTGGTGGTATGGATGACCTGCTTGATTGCTGTGGAAAACTTGAAGATCGAGGAAATAGCATCCCAGTTTTGCATCCAGATTTTCATTGAATTGGGATATTTTTTACACTTTTTTAGTCACCCATATTGGCGTTTCCTCTCATTATTTTATGCCCATGTCAATAGCATGTCATATTTCATGATAATGTAACTATAGTATGCTGTTATGGAGTTTTCAACTTGGTGAGTCTATTCTATTATCTCAAATCACTAGAAGGAAATCCATACATTATATGAAGCATTTACTATTGTTTAGCCTCACCTTTGCACGATTATTCCAAAATCATTTTATTCTTATTCTGGTATAATAGTGTTCATTGTCTGTATGATGAATATATGCATTATTATGTAGTTGAACTTTTAGCGAAGCTATATTATCTAATCTTGTAGACATATAAACTTCATCATCAGGAATTATTTTCTTTGCTTCATCAATTGCTAATGCTAAGCCACTAGAAGCAAACCCCATTCTTCTAAAATTACGGTGAATTTGATATCCAATATGACCAGAACCATTCCTTAGGCTATCATTTAAAAAATGTCTCAATCTAAATAACCCTACTATAGTTTTTTCATTCCATAAAAAATAATTTGTTTCAGGTACATAACCACTTGGAAGGTCTATTCCATTTGAATAGTTAATTAGTTTAGGAAGTGAAACTTCCATAAACTCCTCTTTAGAAATATTATGAAGATTGTTTATAAATCCATTTTCATTCAAGGGTAAATCCTTTAAATACAAATACTCTAGTTCGTTATCGTAGGTATTGAGTTTTTTTAGGTATAACATATTATTTTCTCCATGATTACTATAAATAGGTAGCATTAATCCGTAATTAGTATAATTAGAGATGTTTAGGAAAAAATGAATTTTTAAAGAGCTGCCCCTAATGAAACTACAAAGCGTTGATAATTATCGATTTCAATTTTACCTTTTTTAACATCTTTTGTTATAAGATATGGTCCAATAGATAGGGCGTCTAAATTAGTTTTTTCAAAACATTTCAGAGCATCCATAGGTGTTTCAACTATAGGTTCTCCAGCAATGTTAAACGAGGTATTCAATAATATAGGTACACCTGAAAGCTTTTCAAACTCATCTAAAATATTGTAGAGAACTGCATTTTGAGTAGAGGTAATTGTCTGAACTCTTGCAGTTTTATCCACATGAGTAACAGCCGGAATTTCATTGGGTTTAAGGACATTTGCCACTAACAACATATAGGGACTTTCAGTATTAATATCAAACCATTCTGAAGCTTTGTCTTTTTTTACCACCGGCGCAAAGGGTCTAAACATCTCTCTAAATTTTATTGTACCATTTAAATCCTTCTTGGTATCTGGGCTACACGGGTTTGCAAGAATACTTCTGTTACCAAGTGCTCTGGGCCCAAATTCAGATTTACCATTAAAATGGCCAACATAGCTGCCACTATGGAGCAGCTGAGCTATAATTTGACACTTTTTTTGAATAGAACTGAAAATCTGTAGATTATCTTCAGGGTGCTTTTTCATATATTCTTTCGTAGCTGATGTGATTTCTGCTGTACTATATTCTTTGCCTAAATAAGCATTATTAATGGAAAAGTGTTGCTTATGCCCATATAACTTACAATAACCATATATTGCATTACCAAGACACTGTCCGGTATCCCCACATGCAGGTAGAATATAAATATCGTTTAGTTTACAATGGTTCCAAATTTCATTATTGGCGACACTATTAAGGCCAACACCACCACTAATACATAAGTTATGGATTCCAGTTGTTTCAACTAGCCAATTGACCTTTTCTACAAGAATCCGTTCCAATTCGCGTTGAATAAGTCTTGCTAAATCAGCATGTTGCTGAGTAATATCCTGTAGTGGGTTTCTCGGGAGAGGAAACGATGTTTTACAATGTTGGGATAGAAATTGTCTTAAGGCCTCAGAGCTATCTTGGTAGTTATTGGGAATGAAACATTCTATCTGTCCATCGACCAATTGGAACAATTGAACCTCTGAATAGGCGTCTATTTTGCCATATGAAGCCAATCCCATTGTCTTGCCTGCGTAGACATAAGATGGAAAACCCAAGTAATGTGTAAAATAACGATAGGCATCTCCAATACCAATTTTATTTACTGGAACACTATCTCGCTGCAGAAGATGAATACCGTAAGAATCTCCAATATAGTAAGACATGTGCTCCATTTCCCTAGAATAGAATGGTAAATCCTCCTTAGTATCCAATACATTTCCTTCATTGTCGAGTACCATTATTAAAGAATTTTCAAAGGGAGAAGTCATAAAGGCACCATATGCATGAGATAAATGGTGAGAGGGGCATATCATGACTTTTTCAGGTGATATTCCCTTTATAATCGGTTGGATTTTATCTGACGATTCACAGCAAGAACTAATGACAACCAAATCAATATCAGACTTATCAATGTTCATTCCTTCTAGGCAATACTCTAATCCATGCAAAAAACCGCCTGCATGTTTTTCACGAGTTATACGTTCTTCCGCTATAGCAATAATTTGTCCATTATGTAATATGCAACAACCGCCATCATTTAACTTCATGCCACTATGAGTATAACCCATATTAGCACCTACAATAACTGCCTTTTTCATGACTGTTCTCCTTAAAGACTACTTTTTTTTCGCATGCTCTACTACAACCATAACCGCTCTTATTTTAGCCGAATGGCTTTAGTAAAACTAATAAATCATGTCAATATTGACATACTTTTTATTAATATAAGCGCCCAATATTCATATGTCAATGGTCAATAACTCGAGTATAAGATCTGTGATAAAAAACATTTACAAGACTTTTTCAGAGTGGTAAAATTTAGAATATTCCAAAAATGAAAGATAAATATACAAAGAATATTATCCCTTGCTACGGTAATAATTATTTCTTAAATAATGCATGTACATTGACAATAATCATGAAGAATCATGGAAATACAATAAATAACGTAGCTAAATGTAGCTGACGATTTATAAGGTTTTACAATAAACGAGTATATCCTAACCTGTAAAATGAGTAGAGAAAGGTTACGACAAATATAATAATAGGATGGTGATTGGTACATGTCTATATTAGTACTAAATAGATTTAATCCGCAATATAATCCAATTAAAAAGTGGTTTAGAGAATGTCCAGAGGATGTTATACTTTTTGTGCCTATGGCTTATATAGACTTCTATCCTAAAGACTGTTTTACAGTAGTTAAAGGATTTGATAATTACGATATTACAGCATCAATAGAATTAGAAGCTATTCAAATATGCAAAGAGTATGGTATTGACAAGATATTCGCCTTAGATGAAAGAGATATAGAAAGAGCAGGTCGATTGCGGTCTTTTTTACACTTAAAAGGTCAAAATGAACTAAGTAGCATGGCTTATCGTAATAAGCTTTTTATGAAAGAAATACTATGCAGAGATGGAATTCCTGTTCCCCCTTTTAGGAAAGTTAGCAGTGTATTCGATATTGTCGATTTTATAAGAATACATGATTTTCCTATTCTAATTAAGCCAATAAATCTTTATTCGGCTATGAACGTCGAAAAAGTAAATGACTACCAAGATTTGCTTCATTATTTGAATCGTATCGAACTGAAGGATATGATGATAGAGAAGTATATCCCATATGATATGGTTAGTTGTAATGGTATAGTTGTAGATAATACTATTGTGTTTTCATCGGTATCTATTTATCTTAAGCCAAGAATAGAATATCAGGATTATTTGGTTTCAATTACAGTACCAGATACACATGAGAATGTGCCTATAATAAAGGATTACTGTAAAAAGGTTATTTCTTCATTGCCTCAAATGGAGAATGGCGCATTTCACAGTGAAATTTTTATTAACAGCGATAGATGCCTTCTATGCGAGATAGCAAGTAGGTCTGCTGGCGGAGGAATAACGGCATGTATTAACAATAGTTTTCAGTTTGATTTTTATGAAGAGTGGGCAAAAACATCATTCGTGTCTGGCTATGTATTTCCTAATGTTAATTTTTGTAAATATTCTGCTAGTATTATTATACCGAAAAAAAATGGACAGGTAAATAAACTTATAGAGACTTTTCCTTTTCGGTGGGTGGTGCATCATTACTGGGAAGTATGTGTGGGAGAAACAATCCAGGTTTCAAAATATAATGGAGATAAACTAGGAGTAGTTATTGTTGAAGGAAATAGTTATGAAGAGATTATAAATCATGTTGACGAGGTAAAATGTTACATCGAATCGAATATTGTAGTAAATTAAATATAGTTAATAGATGTGGAATTAGAGCGGAAAGGATCGATAAAATGAAAGACTTAAGTTACAAAATGAATGAAAATTTAGTACAGAGGCAATCTGGTGAGACATTGATGGTTTATAATAGTGTGACGTCCGAAATATATGAATTAAATTCAGTGTCAGCAGATATTTTTACATATTTGTCAGAAAATAAGCCGTTGGATAAACTGATAGATTGGATATTTGAAATGTATCAGGTATCACAAGAAGATAAAAAAGAGATTGAGGAAGAGGTATCTGAACTGTTAAAACGATTTATATCTTGCGAGATTATTTATATAGATAATACCGAGATGTAAAATATAAAATGAAAGGAGGTATGACAATGAAAAGATGGGAAAAACCAACAATTCGAGTTAGATTTTTAGCTGCTGATTGTTAAAAGCTTAGGGTTCTGGTACTTTTAGTATCAGAACCCTTTAATCTAGCACATATTGATTTATAAACAATAGAAAATTAAGAATTCAATTATATTGATAAACTAACAATTATTCTATGTAAAGAAGAGAAGAAGGGGAAGTATTGCATGACAATGCGACAGGGAAATATGATATTAGTTGCGCATCTAGGCTTGAGCTATGCATGTAATATGCGATGCAAACATTGTTTTGTTCGACATAAGAAGGAAGACTATGTAATCCAGCATTATAAAGAAATTATAGATAAATTAAATGATATAGGAGTAATATCACTTTATTATACTTATGGTGAATCCTTATTATGCCCACAGTTTTATGAAGTGGCTAGTTATTGTCATAATCTCAAAATATCTCAGATTTTGATGAGCAATGGATACTTTATTGACTCTTTGGAAGATGTAAATAAAATAAAAATGAGCGGTATTAATCAAGTATTTGTAAGTCTTGATTCAATCTCTGAGCAGGCGCATGATAAAAATAGAGGTAAACAGGGTGCTTTTGAGCATGCACTTCAGGCCATAAAACTATTGAGATTAGGACAAGTAATAACAGGAATTGCTAATTCAATTTCTAGTGATAACGTGGAAGAAATGAACGATATGTATAAATTAGGGTGTGAGTTGGGAGTCAAGTATATAAGTTATTTAAGAATTAGGAATCAAGGTGGTCTGGTAAAATTCCCTGAAGAATTACAGAAAAAATATGAAGATAATATCAAATCGCTAATAATTGAGGCAAAGCAGAATTATACGCAGATTAAGTTCCACGATCCAACTTTAAAAAAGATGATTAATACTATGATAAGTGATAGAATAATTGATGGACTTGAAAAAGACAAATATTGCTCAATGCTGGAATGCTCAATGCAGCATTCTATATCTATTGCACCTAATGGGGATTTTAGTAGATGTTCTTTGAGCGATTGTGTAATAGGAAATCTTAAAACTAATACTTTAGACGAAATGGATGATAGAATTAATAATTATGCATGTGTTAAAACCTATAGAAGTATTTAAAGTATATGAGATAAGGTATTTAATAGTATTATGAATTAAAGAAAGGGAAGTGCTGATGAAAGTTATATTTATTACATTAGATTATCCAACTGGGATAAATGACTATTTAATCTTACCGTCTCTAGATTTTGCAGTCATGAGCTCAGTAGTAAAAGAAAACGGTGACAACTGCGAGTTAATAGATATGCGAATTAACCATTATGATATGTATCAACTTGAGCATTTATTAATAGCAAAAAATAAGATAGAGAAAATTGACTTGGTTTGTATTGAAAGTATTTGTAACACACATTTTAATGCAGTAAAGGCTATTAAGGTATGTCGTCATGCGTTAGGAGATGATATAGTAATAGCTTTAAGAGGGGAAGTAACAACCTTTTTGCCAGTACAAACTTTGGAGAGAAATGCCGAGTTAGATGTAGCATTTGTTGGTGAGAGTGAACGTGCATTACTGGACATCATAGACTACATGAAAGGTACCATTACGGAAAGGGATATACATAACGCTTGCTTAAGAAATAAAAATGGTGAAATAATTAATAATAACAATTGCTATACAAGTAATTTGAATCACTTACCCTTACCAGATAGAGAGGTTTATGATATCAGCGCCTATATCAGAAGAGATTCAGAAACCATTGTACGCTCATCAAGAGGTTGCCCCGGTAACTGTAGCTTTTGCATAAAAACAAAGATGTCTAAATTTAGGCTATTTACCATAAAAAGGTTTTGTGATGAAATAGAGATATTACAAAGATATGGGTTCCAATCTTTTTTCTTTTCAGATGATACGTTTGCATTTTCTGACCAAAGATTGAGTGACTTCGCGGAAGAGATTTTAAAGCGAAAAATGCACATTCGTTGGACTTCAAATTTAAGGATTAAAGACATTAATGAGTATAAAATAAAGACAATGAAAGAATTGGGAGCATATAGAGTATTTGTCGGAATTGAGACAATAAATTCAGCATCTCAGAAACTGGCTAATAAAAATCTTACAAAACAAGAGGTAATGGATAAAATTTCAATACTGAAAAAATATAATATGGAATTTCACGCCTCCTTTATTATTGGAGCTCCTGGTGATACTGAGGAGGACCTCATGGAGATTGAAAAATTATTAAGTGAAATCAAACCAACATTGGTGACTTTTAATCAATTGAAGTTATTTCCAGGAACTGATATTTATAATAGCCCAGAAAAGTATAATATTTTACCGTTTGATCCTTATTGGTTTGAAAAAGATGATTGGGTATACTATCCTGTTTTTGGTACTAAAGAGTTACCACCATCACAGATAAATAAATGGACTAAACGCCTTTATCATACTTTTTTTAATACCGTATCATAAGGATGTTATAGCTAATGGAGCAACATTTAAAAATTAACAAAAATTTCAAAGCTATTATTGTCTGTTCAAGAATATTCACAATAACACCAATATCAATTTTGTTCTATCAGGCTCATGGTTTATCATTTTCGCAGATAATGATAATGAGGATAGCAACATTTTTATCGACTTCTTTGATAGAATTACCTAGTGGTTATATTGGAGATAGGATAGGGTATAAAAAAGTAGTTCAAATCGGACTTTATTTAACACTGTTATCTTGTTTGGGGCATATATTTAGTGATTCTTTTACTTCTTTCATGATTTGGAAAATTATGTGGGGGGTTGGATTGGCTATGCTAAGTGGTGCAGATGAGGCTTGGTATTATGCATCATTAATGAGTCTGGGGAGAGAGAATCAGTATGGAAATAATATTAGTGAAGCACATTCAATGGTACAATTTATTACTGCATTTAGCTTAATAATTAGTTCGGCGTTGTTTTTTCTTGATATACGCCTACCGTTTGCTTTTAATGCTATATTTTTTTGTGTTGCTCTAGTAGCAACAAAAAATCTTAAGGACAATAAACAACTGCATAATATAAAGAGTGTGCAAGGCAAGAAGAATAATTTTAGTCTAGAATCAATATATCAGATTATTAATCATACTAATATATATTTCCTTTTTGCAGATGTGTTATTTGTATCAACAACAATTTTTATGTTTGAGACATACCAGCCGCAAATGACAGAAAGTAATATACCAGTATCTTATTTTGGCATTATATATTTTTTGTTTAGTCTAATCACAGGTTTCGGTGCTAGGTTTTATAGTTTTATTGAGAATAAATATGCTAATGTTTTGAAGTTTGATTTAAAATACTATTTTTTCTTAGTTGTTTTGCAAGCATTATCATCACTTGCAGTTTGCTTTTTTTCATCAAATTCTTTCATTATATTATTGATTTTTTCGATACAAGAATTTATTTTTGGTTATTTTAGAGTTTACTCCAATGTAGCAATTAATAAGAATGTTGATAATGCATATAGAGCAACTATCCTGTCAGTAAAGAGTTTACTAAACAGTGTATTTAAAATCATAATTTTTATGATATTAGGAAAAATAATGGATAGGTATTATCTTAACACGACTTATGTTGTTATTGCATTAGTATTTTTGATTGGAGGAATTTTGATTGGTTTTATTGCTAAGGTAAATGCATTTATTTTTCTATTTAGCAATAGAAGTAGAGAGTGAGCAAATAACATGGAGAAGATACTTATTTTAGGAGGAGGCTACGGAGCTCTTCGATATCTAGAATCGCTTATATGGGATACGGAGAAAGAAATTACTATCTGTGGGTTTGAAATACAAGGAAAATCTAAAGTGTTGAGCCTAGAAATGGGATTGCCTTGGCTTGCGTTCGACAAACTTAATATAAATATTATAAATGATTTTTCTTGTATTATAGTTGCACTACCACCAGAAGTAAAGAGACGATGTATCGAAAAGTTAACTGAAATGAGATATATTAATGCCTTAATTATAGAAAAACCTCTCTGTATTCAGGAAGAGGATTTGTTATGGTACAAGCAAGAACTTCCTAGAATGGAACGGTGTGCCGTAGTTTGTCAAAGAGATTATGAGGAATATATGTATTATTGGAAAGATACAGGCTCTGTTGAGATTTTATATCCTTCCTTTAATATGGATGATAAGTTCAACAAGTGGCATATGTTACCCCATATTTTGAGTCTCCTTTATACTATAGGCGGGGAAATTCCTAATATTAAAAAGATTAAAAAAAATTATTATAAAGGATTATGGTGTGAGAGTGATATAAGCATTCAGTTTGTTAGCCATGATGTTAAGGAATGCCTTACTATTTGTGGTAAATCGTTTCCAGCAGTAAAATATCGTGAAAAAAATATCCTAATTGTAGATAGAGTAATGTGTTATAGTCAATATGAAACACAAAGAAATTTAGAAAAAGCTTTTGCGGTAACGCAGGCAATTATTTATCTCAATGAAGAAGACAATAATTAAAATATTTCGTCTAGGGTATAAAATAGAGTTATTCCATGATAATTTTTTAGATGTTAGAATAAAAGTATCAGCGAGTCTGTGATTGTTTTTCTGTAATTAAAGATTTATAAGGTCTTCTATGATAAAATAAAAAGTAAGCGTCAAATCTCTCGCCTAGATATTTTTTAGATTCTGTGGCAAACTTGAAAAAACTAAAAAACTACTAGTTTTTTCAAGGAGGGTGTAAAGTTGGATGCTTGCACTCATGAGGTTCGCCTCAATCAATGGAAACTGATTATCGAGCAGTGTCAAAGCCGTCCCGATGGGCAGACAGCCAGGCAGTGGATGGCAGAAAACGGGGTTCAGGAAAAAACTTATTACTACTGGCTCAGGAGAGTCCGTAAAGAAGTCTACAGCCAACTGAGTGATGGAAGTACTTCTCTTCCTGCAATGCAGGAAAAAGGAACAGTTGCCTTTGCTGAAGTCCCCATGATACCGCAACAGAATCCGGAAATTCCTTTTTCTTTCCAGCCCGCAGTCGTGATTAAAACTTCCCATGCTACTGTGGCAGTGTCGAACGAAGTTTCCGACAGGCTGCTTACCAGACTTCTGCAGGAGGTGTCCAATGCTTGAGGACGCCGGTGGAATCCGGCGCGTGATACTCGCATGTGGTTTTGTTGACCTGCGCAAAGGAATTGATGGACTGGCTCAGGTCATCGGTTCACAGTACAACCTGAATCCGTTTGAAAAAGGGACCCTTTTTCTGTTCTGTGGAAGGCGTTCAGACCGTATGAAGGGACTTCTCTGGATGGGGAATGGATTCCTGCTATTATACAAAAGGTTTGAGGACGGTTTTCTGACATGGCCAAGGACAACACAGGAAGCTGCAGATATCACCGAAGAACAGTTCCGCCTCCTGATGCTGGGCCTTAATCCTCTTGACCTGAAGATCAAGGAAGTACATCCGGCAAAGGTTTTCTAAAGAGTCTTGTGCAAAACAGAGAAAAATTTCTGTTGTTTTATCGCATAAAATCTGCTTATGGAAGCACTTTTTGAGATGTTGTGAAAGCACGTCTGCCGCCCGTATAAGTGTGATGTAAGTAATATTTGAACCTTGAAAACCCTATATTTGCTCATTGTATATGGGCAGGCAACGCTGTTTTAAGCACAGGCGTTTTGCCAAAAGGCGGGATGCTTACGATTCGCTATTTCACTGATTCTGTAGTATAATCAGAGACAGTAAAGGACAAGGAGCGGATCAATGGGCAGCAAGCATACACTGGGTGAATTGAATAACTTAAGCCGTGAAGAGTTGCTCACCATCATTCTCGGTATGCAGGGACAGCTTGATGCGTTGAATGAAAACATCGAGAAGCTTATTGAGCAGGTACGTCTTGCAAACCAGCAACGCTTTGGCCGTCATACGGAAACAATGGCATCCATTGAGGGACAGTTATCCTTTTTCGATGAAGCAGATGCCTTGTATAATCCGCTTGTACAGGAGCCGGATCCGGATGAGATCCTCCCTAAAAAAGCAAAGAAGAAAAAATCCAAGGGGCAACGGGAAGCGGACTAAAAGGATTTCCCGGAAGATGTCATACCAACCCACACGGTATCTAAAGAGGTACTGGATGCTTTCTACGGTGAAGGCAACTGGAAACAGATGCCCAGTGAAACCTATAAACGTTTAAGACACGAACCTGAGAGCTGGACTGTAGAAATCCACATGGTAGATGTCTTTGTGGGAACCGATGGTTACCATCAGGATGAGTTCCTGCGTGGTGACCGTCCAAAGGATCTGTTCCGTGGCAGTATAGTAACACCTTCCCTTGTAGCTTCTATCCTAAATGTAAAGTATGTGAATTCTGCTCCGCTGCATCGGATTGAACAAGAATTCTCCCGTAACGGGGTTAACATTTCAAAGCAGACCATGTCAAACTGGATGATAAACAATTCCCGCAGGTACTTAGCGCCTCTGGTGGAGTGCATGAAGCAGGAACTGTTAAAGCTTCCAGTGACACAGTCGGATGAGACTCCCACCCAGGTAATCAACGATGACAGAGTTTCCGGAAGCAAAAGCTATATGTGGGTGCATCGCTCCGGTGAATTTCATACAGAGTTCCCAATCGTTATCTATGAATACCAGAAAGGCAGGAACCATGAGTTTCCGCTTCAATTCTATCAGAATTACGAAGGAATTCTGGTTACCGATAGCCTTTCCCAGTATCATTTGATAGAAAAAAAGCTTCGGGGACTGATAAATGCCAACTGCTGGGCACATGCAAGAAGGGATTATGCAGATGCCATAAAGAAAGCGGATAAATCCAATCCTGATGCGGTACGACGTTCGGTTGCCTATCAGGCATTAAGCCGGATATCCCAGATCTATAAACTGGAAGGTGCCTTAAAGGATCTGACAGCCGGGGAACGTCTCAAAGAACGCCAGAACTCAATCAAACCTTTGGGTGAGGAGTATTTTGCGTGGGTAAAAAGCCAGCTTAAAAAAGCAGCCGTACCTCCCAAAGGGAAAACAGCCGAAGGACTGAAATACAGCCTGAATCAGGAAAAGTATCTGAAGGTATTTCTGACTGATGGGAAGGTACCCATTGATAATTCAGCAAGTGAACGTTCAATCAGAACGTTCTGTATCGGTAAAAAGAACTGGATGTTTCACGGTTCCATTTAGGGAGCGCAGGCAAGCGCTGTCATCTACAGTATTTCGGAAACCGCAAAGCTCAATAACCTGAGACCTTATTATTATTTTAAGCATTTACTCACAGAGCTTCCTAAACTCTGTGACGAAAAAGGAAATATAGATTCTGCGAAGCTAAACAGCTTATTGCCATGGGCAAAAGAGTTACCGTCTGAATGCAGAAAACCACGCCGCTGATATCTGTTAGCGGCGTTAATTTATAGGTAGGCGCAGGATTTGACGCTTACAAACAAACAAAGGACGCGTCTCGAAATTAATCCTCGAATAAAACGAGAGTCGCCAGTTCTGAAAAATCATGTTATAATTTTTAGGAAAACAATCATTTCGAGCGATTCGCAAAAAGGAATTTCGTTAGTATCTAAATATGGATTATATCTGCCTAGTAGAAAAGGGTTGGATAATTATGTAAGAAGGGTTTTGAGATATTACGTAAGAAAGAGGGGATGAGCTATATGAGAAAAACAGTAGAAGTACCGGCATATCATGAAATGATGCAGGAATTGTTTCAGGCCATAAAAGAATTAGGGGGGTCGGGAACGATACAAGAGATTGATGATAAAACGATTGAAATATTAGGTTTATCTCCAGAAGTATTAACAATTATGCATGGTGATACCAGTAAATCAGAAGTCGAATATAGGTTGGCGTGGACAAGAACATATATGAAAAAGGTTGGAATTTTAGAGAATTCTGCACGTGGAGTATGGGCGCTAACTACGGTAGGTCGTGAATTACAGGAAATAAATTCGGATGAAATTGTTAAAAAGGTTCGTGAAATGACCTTATTAAAGATGAAAGATACGAAAGAGATAAGCCTTGAGGATCATAATTTAGAAAATGACGGCGTTGATACACCAGATGAAATCCAGACATGGCGCGAAAAACTCAAAAATGTATTAAAAAATTTAAAACCGGATGCATTTGAACGTTTAACACAACGATTATTAAGAGAGTCTGGATTTACACAAGTAAAAGTTACGGGAAAGACTGGGGATGGTGGAATTGATGGAATGGGAATAATAAAATTGAATGGAATAATTAGCTTCCATATGCTTTTTCAGTGTAAAAGATATACAGGAAGTGTGTCTGCTGGTGAAATTCGGGATTTTAGAGGAGCTATGCAGGGAAGGGCTGATAAAGGCCTGTTTATTACAACCGGTAAGTTTTCTACGCCTGCAATTGAAGAGGCCAATAGACCTGGAGCTACTCCGATTGATTTAGTTGATGGGGATGAATTGGTTGAAAAGTTGAGAGAATTACAGTTAGGAGTTGCCCCGGTCAATGACTATGTAATTGATGATGCTTGGTTTTTATCAATTTAGGCCCCGGATTTACTGGTACATCATTTACATAGACAGTATTTATCAACCGGACAGCATCAAGCATTTAATCATAAGCAATATAAAAGGGTAAATATATGAAAAACATACAAAAAAACACAATCCCCAAACACAGAAAACTCCATCTGATATTCAGATTCCTCCAGGGCTCCAAACTCTATTTTGCCGCCGCCGTAGCCGCATCCCTGGTATCAACCATATTAAATGCCCTGACACCGCAGATTTTCCGCTTCAGCATTGATGAGGTGCTCAGTGGAACCAGCGGAACCATCGGCAGCAGCGGAACCATCAGTAGCAGCGGAACCAGCGGAAGTTACCTGTCCAGCCACCTCTGGGTTCTGGCGCTGATGATTGTGGCGGTGGCAATCGCCTCCGGTATTTTTACCTACATCAGCCGTACCAATACAGCCAGGGCAGGGGAGAATTTTGCTAAAAATTTGCGGGACACATTATTTATCCATGTGCAGAAGCTTCCCATGAGATGGCATGACAGGAACCAGACAGGGGATATTATCCAGCGGTGTACTTCTGATGTGGAGGTGATACGCGGATTTGTGGTTACCCAGCTTCTGGAGGTGTTCCGCACGGCCTTTCTTGTGCTTACGTCTTTTGTCATGATGTTTTCCATGAATGTGAAGCTTTCCTGCATCGTTCTCCTGTTCGTGCCGGTGGTTGTGGTGTACTCCACTGTGTTTTACCGGCTGATAGCCAAGCGGTTTACCACTGCGGACGAGGCAGAGGGAGAACTTTCCACGGTCGTGCAGGAGAATGCAACAGGAGTGCGCGTGGTGCGGGCATTCGGACGGGAACAATTTGAGATGGAGCGGTTTGACAAGAAGAATAATGCCTTTGCCAAGCTGTGGATTCGTCTGGGGACGTTATCAGGACTGTATTGGGGGATTGGGGATCTGATAACGGGGCTGCAGGTGATTGCGGTTATTATTTTCGGAGTGGTGGAAGCTGTGAATGGTTCCATATCGGTTGGTGAATTTGTGGCGTTTGCGGCTTACAATTCAACGCTGGTGTGGCCAATCCGAGGCCTTGGGCGTATTCTTTCTGATATGAGCAAGGCTGGCGTTTCGTTTGAACGTGTGGATTATATCATCCGCTCCCAGGAAGAAGCCTATGGAAAGACAGATGAAAAAGGCGGGAAGGAACGCGAACATTCCGGAGGAAAGCATGATATCTCCTTCCGGCATGTATCCTTCGGATATGAGGAAGGAAAGGATGTGCTCCGGGATATTTCATTTACAGTTCCGGAAGGCAGCACCTTTGGGATTCTGGGCGGAACGGGCAGCGGGAAGTCTACGGTAATCCAGCTTCTTTCACGGCTCTATGAGCTGGAGGAAAACAGGGGAAGCATCTGTATTGGCGGCAGAGCTGTTAAAGACATCCCCATTGAGGAGCTCAGGAGAAATATCGGAATGGTATTGCAGGAACCCTTTTTGTATTCCAGGACAATCCGGGAAAATATTGCGGCTTCCGTACCAGGCGCGTCTCTGGAGGAGATTCGGTACGCGGCTCAGATTGCGTGTATTGACGACGCCATTATGAGTTTTCCGGATGGATATGACACTCTTGTGGGGGAACGGGGAGTCACTTTGTCGGGAGGGCAGAAGCAGAGGATTGCTATTGCCAGAATGCTGCTTCGGAAAGCCCCCATTATGGTGTTTGACGATTCCTTATCAGCAGTGGATTCCCAGACAGATTACCGCATCCGCTGCGCGCTGAAGGAACATATGAGGGAGGCTACAGTCATTCTGATATCCCACAGAGTGACATCTCTTATGGGCGCGGATGAAATCCTGGTGCTGAATCAGGGAAAAATAGAAGAACGCGGAACCCACGGGGAACTGATACGGAGGAATGGAATCTATCGCAGGATTTATGAAATACAGATGAGCCGTGATGACAGAGACATGATGGGACAGGATGAAAAGGATAAAAAGAATAAAAAGGATAAGATGAGTAAAGAGGATAAGAAGAAAGAGGATAAGATGGATGGGGGGATAATCAATGGCAGCATATGAAGAACAGGAGTATAATAATCCCTTCAGCTTCCGCATATGGATGAAGCTGTTTCCGTTTTTTAAGCCGTATAAGAAGTTTTTTGCAATTACGCTGGGTCTTAATATTCTGCTTGCGGGAGTGGATATCCTTGTGCCTCTGTTCCAGAGCTATGCCATTGATACATTCATTATCCCGGACCGTTTGGATGGGCTTGGAGCATTTACCCTGGTTTATATTTCTGTTATTGTGGCCCAGACTGTCTGTGTGTATGTGTCGGTTCACGCGGCTACATCCATAGAGATGAATGTGGGAAAGGATTTAAAGAGAGCGCAGTTTAAACATTTGCAGACCTTGTCGTTTTCCTACTATAATACGACTCCGGTGGGATATATCCACGCCCGGGTGATGAGTGATACTTTGAGGATTGCGGGGATGATAGCCTGGGGCCTGGTGGATATGTTCTGGGCCCTGATTTATGTGGTCAGTGTGTTTGTGATTATGTTTATGCTGAACGCGCAGCTGGCATTTATCATCACCATGATTGTTCCGTGTATTGCCCTTTTGACCGTGTATTTCCAGAATCGGATTCTGAAATGGAACCGGAAGGTGAGGCGGATCAATTCCCAGATTACCAGCGCGTACAATGAAGGCATTACCGGGGTTAAGACATCAAAGAGTATGGTCATTGAATCGGACAATGAAAAACGCTTCTTTGAAAAGACATCGGATATGCATCAGGCGGCGATCCGTTCGGCTAAGCTGAATGCGGTCTATATTCCGGCTATTTTGTTTTTCAGCTCTGTGGCTTCAGCTGTGGTGTTGGCAAAGGGCGGCTATATGGTCCAGGAAAATATCATTAAACTGGGGACGCTGTCTGTATTTATCTCGTATGCGGTTGTTATATTTGAACCCATACAGCAGCTTGCCAGGCTGCTGGCGGAGTTGATTTCCTGTCAGGCAAATATTGAGCGGGTGATGGATCTGCTGGAACAAAAGCCCAATGTGGTGGACAGAACCGATGTGCTCAGGAAGTACGGAGACGCATTTTCGCCTAATAAGGAGAATTGGGAAAGAATCCAGGGAGACATTGTGTTTGAGGATGTTTCCTTTATGTACCCGGACGGGAAGGAATACGTGCTGGAACATTTTAACCTTCATGTGCCTGCCGGCATGAATGTTGCCATTGTGGGTGAGACAGGGGCGGGAAAGTCTACCCTTGTGAACCTGGTGGGGCGTTTCTTTGAACCTACAAAGGGAAGGATATTGATTGACGGTGTGGATTACCGGGAACGGTCGCAGTTGTGGCTTCACAGCCAGATTGGTTATGTGCTGCAAAATCCGCACCTGTTTTCGGGAACTGTGCGGGAAAATATAAGGTATGGCCGCCTGGATGCATCGGATGAGGAGATTGAGGAGGCGGCCAGGAATGTGTCTGCGGATATGGTTGTGGCGAAAATGGAAAAGGGGTATGACAGCGATGTGGGTGAAAGCGGAGGCCTGTTGTCTACGGGCGAGAAGCAGCTGATTTCATTTGCGCGGGCGGTTCTGGCCAATCCAGCCATTTTCGTTCTGGACGAGGCTACCTCCTCCATTGATACCCAGACGGAAAAACTGATTCAGGATGCCACCAACCATCTGCTGAAGGGACATACTTCCTTTGTGATTGCACACCGCTTATCCACAATCCGTCAGGCTGATTTGATATTGGTTGTAAAGGACGGGAAAATCATAGAGCGGGGCAGTCATCCGGAACTGCTGGAGCAAAAGGGATATTATTATGAACTGTATTCCAGGCAGTTTGAGGAAGAGGAGGCTATGAAGGTGTTCGCAGGTGCAGCGTTCTCGGGAGAAACAGATTGGGAATCAGTATACCAGCCATAAGGAGAAAAAAATGAGACTTCAAGAAGCGTGTGTCCGGTTTAATAAATTAGCAGGTATCAGATTTGAGGAATTGTTCAGCCAGAACGATATGAACATGATTATCATTAATAAAGGGAAAACAGGCCAGCTTTTGGAGCTGGCCCTGGGGATGCATTTGTCCAGCACAAACCTGGATTTTGATGATGGGGAATTGAAAACTAACAAGTGTGATAATGCGGGTAATCCAAAGGAAACGGTTTTTATTACACAGATTAGCAGTGTGATCGATGAACTTATTCAGGAGCGTCCCTTTGAGGAAACGCATTTGTACGAAAAAATCAGCAATATTTTATATGTGCCGGTCTGTAAAGACGGCAATCCCAAAGACTGGATGTTTTTGCCCAGCATCCATATCGATCTCAGTTCACCCCGGTATGCGCAGCTTCGGGAGATTTGGCGTTCAGATTACTACTCCATTTGCAGGCAGCTGAGGATGCACATAGAGACAAGCCCGGATAGGCGTATACATACATCCAACGGACAGCATATACAGGTGCGGAGCAAGGATTCAATGCCGTATCACCCTATTTATTCCGGAGTATATGGCCGTAATGTTTCAAATAAGAACCATGCGTTCTATTTCCGTAAGGAGTTTGTTTATGATATCCGCAGTATGAGCAGATAGGTATGGGTACCGGATCATTTTCAGGAAGGCCGAATCCGGCCTTCTTCTGCCGGCCTTGCCGAATCCGGCTATTCACCGCCGGCCCGTTTTTTAATATACGTCTTATTTCACCCCGCCTTTTATTCTCCTAACCGGCCCCTGCCGGTCAATACTCCACATGCATCACTATATTTTGTGGATAATCTCCATATGATTTTCCGAAAATGTTGATTCCGCCCACATGTTTTGCGTCCTTTTTAATTTCTATCTTAAAAGAGATATAGGGCTGGGCTGAAAGCGCAAGGGTATCAAGGTTGATTTCTTCTGATTTCATCACCCCGTCTAAATAAGTTCCGCTCCCATCCACGCTGATTGTTTTTAAAAGACCGAATTGTGTGTTTCCGTCTGTCCACCAGATCGGTGTCAGTTTTCCGTGCCTTCCTCCAAAATCACCAGGAGAGGTATAGGTAAGAAGTTCCCTGTCATTGATGGAAAATGTAATGTCGGAGGGCCACACATTCCGGTATCCAGGTGCCTCGGAGCAGATTTCCAGGCTGAATGATACATAATTTGGATTTTTGCCGCTGATGAAATGGTTCGGGAAGCGGTATTCCACAAAACCCCTCTGGAACCAGATTAACTGTGCCGCGCTTCTGCCGGGTGAGTAAAAAGATTTTATATCATCGCAGGAATCAATGTAGGTTTCCTCGTTTACCATTCCGCAGGTCGGATGAATCCTGAAATCGTAATAATTCCCAATGGGCATATCCACGCTGAATGACCGCCGCTCCTTTTCCTGGGGGGAAGTGTTGATAGACAGAAACACATCCTCTGCCCTGGAACTGCATACTTTTTGGGAACCCCGGACGCCCGGAAGCATCTCTGTATTAATCAGATTGGCTTCTTCCAGCATATTCACATGAAATGCAGCCGATGAAACAGGAATCGTAAGCTCCTGCGCCAGTTCCACGATATTCATGGACTTATGTTTTAACAGCGCCAGCATCCGGATTCTGACTCTGGATGAAAGTGCCTTCCCAAGCCGTTCAAATAATTCATAATTCTCTTCCGAATCAATGTCAAGTACAATATGCCGGTCTATTTTTTCTTTTTCATTTGCTGATTGCCGATTCATAGATACCTCCCGCAGCTGACTTTTATGCATAGCCAATTTTTATGCATAGCCAATTTTTACACATAGCCGACTTTTACACACATCCAACTTCCTGCATAGCAAACCTTTTTCAGCCATACCCATTCAGAATGCTTTATTGTTTTATTATATCGGGTGTAAAAGTAAAAAACAAGGAGATTGAATGTTAATCCTGCCATTTATTACAGTAATACTGTATTAATCAAGCCATACCAAAACATTAATTTTGGAAATATGCACAAATATTTTATTATTATACCCATAATATATTGACATTTTGTACAATAAGTGCTATTTTAAAGGTACATTAAAACTGCAAGTAAAGATGTGAGGGTGCCATGACAAAATTTTATAAAAAAGGATATCCCAGACCACAGTTTGTGAGGGAATCATTTTTCTCCCTGAATGGAGAATGGAACTTCAGATTCGATCCCCGAAAGGAGGGAATCAAATGCGGATGGCAGAATGGTTTTGAAGACCGGAAAATTATCGTCCCGTTTTCGTATGAAAGTCCGGCGGGCGGAATTGGGGTACAGGATGAATGTAATGTTGTCTGGTATTCCAGAAGCCAGTCATTTGAACTTCACGAAGGGAAAAGAATCCTTTTAAACTTTGAAGGATCGGATTACCGGACGGAGCTCTGGGTCAATGGAATTTATATGGGAGTTCACGAAGGCGGATATACCAGATTCACCTTTGATATTACCGAAGCACTGAAAAAAACGGGGAATCAGCTGGTCTGCCGCATTGAAGATACCTATTCAACCGTACAGCCCAGAGGAAAACAGCGGTGGCTTAAACAAAATTATGACTGCTGGTATACCCAGACAACGGGAATCTGGAAGGATGTATGGGCAGAAGAAACTGACAGCAGTTATTTAACAGCCCTTTATTTAACACCTCTCTATGACGAAAATTCCCTGGAAGTTGATTATGAACTGAATTTATGGAAGGACAGCTCTGATTCATTTGAAATTGAAACCATTATTACATTTGAGAATTTTACCATTTATTCCGGAAAAGATAAAGTCATAAAAAATGCGTTTTCCAAAAAAATCTCTCTTGTTAATGATGAAATCAAGTGGAAAGTACGATACTGGTGTCCTAAATCACCTAACCTCTATGATGTATGCATCAGAATTTATAAAAATGGGAAGGTAATTGATGAGGTTGGCTCCTATTTCGGTTTACGGAAAATATCCACTGATTCCGGCAGAGTAAAACTCAATAATATGGACTTCTATTTAAAGATGGTGTTGGACCAGGGCTACTGGGAATCGTCCCTGCTGACTCCGCCGGATGAAGAGGCGCTGATTCTGGATATTAAAAAAATACTGGAATATGGATATAACGGAGTGAGGAAACACCAAAAGATTGAAGACGAACGCTTCTACTACTGGGCTGATGTCTATGGTCTTACTGTCTGGTGCGAGGCGCCTTCGTTCTATGAATTTGACCGCAGGGCCATTGAATGTGTGACAAAAGAGTGGGTTGACATCGTAAAACAGCATTATAACCATCCGTCCATCATTACCTGGGTTCCATTTAATGAATCCTGGGGGATTCCAAGAATCCTATGTGATAAAAAACAGCAGGTTTTTACGGAAGCCATTTACTATCTGACGAAATCCCTGGACGCCACCCGGCCTGTCATCAGCAACGACGGATGGGAGCACACAAAATCCGATATTATAACACTTCATGATTATGCGGAATATGGGGAGGATCTTCTTAGTCACTGGACGGATTGGGAACAAAACCTGTCCAATACCCAATCCTTTAACGGGGAGCGCTATGCCTTTGCCGGCGGTTTCCGTTATGAGGGACAGCCTATTATTTTAAGTGAATTTGGCGGAATCGCTTTCTGTAAGGATGAAAAGGCGTGGGGATATGGGAACGCAGAAACATCAGAAGGCGGTTATCTGGAACGGCTGAATAGCCTGACAGACGCGATATATAGTATGGATTTTATCAGCGGATATTGTTACACACAGCTGACCGACGTAGAGCAGGAACAAAACGGACACATGGATATGAACAGACGGGACAAAGTGGATGCCGAAAAAATAAGAACCATTATACAAGGAGGAAGAAAATGAGAAAGAGATTATTAGCACTTGGACTGGCAGGAATCATGGCGGCGTCAGCTGCCTTAACCGGATGTTCCGGTTCCAACGGAGCGGCAGAAACAAAAAGTGAAGTGGCCCAGACAGAGGAATCTGAGGGCGGAAAAACAGTAATTACCTTTTGGAACGGTTTTACGGGTTCTGATAAGGATACCCTGGAAGCACTTGTTCAAAAGTACAATGATACCAATGACAAGAACATTGAAGTACAGATGAATATAATGCCCTGGGACAGCCTTTACCAGAAGCTCGCCACGGTACTTCCCGTAGGCGAGGGGCCTGATATTCTGGCATTTGCTCCGGAGCGCCTTGGCACGTATGCGGAACCGGGTGCCCTGGCGCCTGTTGACGATGCTTATGCAGATGGAATCATTGATGAATCAGTGGTGCCCGATGCGCTGAAGGACAATTTAAAGTGGAAGGGGACTTATTACGGCGTACCCATGAACTTTGCAACCCTTCTTTTATATTACAATAAAACAATCTTTACAGAAGCCGGATTAGACCCGGAAACGCCTCCTGCAACCTGGGATGAACTGGAGCAGTATGCAGAGCAGATTGTGGAGAAAACAGGAAAATACGGTTTTGACATGGCGGTTAAGGAGACAACCCCAATGTGGTGTATCATGCTGTGGGGAAATGGCGGAGATTTCATAAAAGATGGAAAAGCTGTTTTTAACAGTCCTGAAAATGTGGAAACCATCACCAGGTGGGCGGAAAATATCCGTGACAAGAAATTTGGTCCGGAGGTTTTAACCGGAGGTGAAATTGACAAGCTGTTTGAAAGCCAGAAGCTGGCCATGTACTTCTGCGGGCCATGGGCAACCACCGGATTTAAGAACGCAGGCATTGATTTTGGTGTTGCGCAGGCGCCAAAGGGACCAGAGCAGCAGGTAACACAGGCAAACGGTGTTGGCATGTTTTTGACTGCATCCAGTAAGAATAAAGAGGCGGTTTACGACTTTTTCAAATACTGGAATTCTGTTGACACACAGGTTGAGTGGTGCCTGGGAACAGGATTTCCGCCTGCAAGAACTGATATCGCGGACGATGCGCGTTTAAACGAAAATCCATATATCAAAGAATTTGCAAAACCGGCAAATGAGAGCCAGATGTATTTGCAGCAGTTAACTAACTTTGCGGATATTGAGAATCAGGCTATTACTCCTGCATTTGAAAAAATTCTTCTGCAGAACGCAGATGTAAAAGAATCCCTGGATGAAGCAAATGACATCATTCAGAGCATGCTGGAATAGGACCCTGTAGAGGAGAATGTAAATGATGAAAACTTCACTGGAAAGAAAGAGGGAAAGAGCCGGCCTTTATTTCGTTCTCCCCTCCATGACCATTTTTACCGTATTCGTATTTATTCCGCTGATTATCGCTTTTATATTCAGCTTTTTCAAATTCGACATGATGTTCCAGAATTTCCAGTTTCAAAAGCTGGGTAATTACGCAAAGCTGGCGGGTGATAAAAAGTTTTGGAATGCCCTTTTTAATACGGTTTATTACACCGCCTTCACGGTTCCCGTGCAAATCGGGCTGGCTCTTGTGACGGCGGTTGCGGTAAAAAGAAAGGGATGGCTGAACGGTTTTTTTAAGTCTGTTTATTTTATCCCCGCCATCTGTTCCATGACCATTGTTTCCATCCTTTGGAGTTTTCTGGTTAATCCGGACATCGGAATGTTCTGCTACTGGGCAAAACTCCTTGGTTTCAACCCAATCAATGTTTTGAGCAGTCCCACATGGGCCATGCCTACGGTCATTCTAGTCAGCGTATGGAAAAATTTTGGTTTTAATATGGTCATCCTCCTGGCAGGATTAAATGGAATTGATGAGTCTTATTATGAGGCCGCCAATATTGACGGCGCCACCGGATTCCAGAAATTCAGGGGAATCACCATCCCCATGCTGATGCCGACGTTAAGTTTTACGGTTGTGAACTGCATCATAGGCTCCTTCCAGGTATTCGACCAGGTATACATCATGACGAAGGGCGGACCTTTATTTAAGACACAGACACTGGTACAGCTTATATACAGCATGGCCTTTGATTCGTTCAACATGGGCTACGCGTCCACCATTGCGGTTGCGCTGTTTATCATCACCTTTATTATTTCAGTATTCACCTTTAAACATATGACAAAAGGTGAAGAAGATTTGGGCTGACGGGAGGAATACACATGACGCCGACAAATAACATTTACCGGAAAAATGCCGGAAAAATCATTATAACCATCCTGCTTGCAGCCCTGGCCTTTATCGTTCTGTACCCGTTTATCTGGATGCTGGTGACATCATTTAAACCGGAAGCCGAGATTGTATCCTATCCGCCAAAGCTGTTTTCGGGAAGGTTCAGTCTGGATTCCTATATCAATATCTGGAGGCGGGTTCCATTTTTAAAATACTACCGCAATACCATTATTTTCTCCACAGCAGTGACCGTTACATCGCTGGTGTTTGACACCATGGCAGGTTATGCCTTTGCCAGAATGAATTTTCCCGGAAAAAACATTATGTTTCTTCTGGTTATGGGAACCATGATGATTCCCTTCCAGGTAATCATGGTTCCGCTCTACATTGAAATTTTCAAATTTGGCCTTATCAATACGTATCCGGGACTGGTCCTTCCGCGGGCAACCAATGCCTTTGGTATTTTCATGATGCGATCCTTCTTTATCTCCCTTCCCAAAGGGCTGGAAGAAGCCGGACGGATTGACGGCTGCACGGAATTCGGGATTTTTAGGAAAATCATGGTTCCGCTGTGTAAACCGGCCATTGTATCCCTGTTCATATTTCATTTTATGTATCAGTGGAACGACTTATTGTATCCGCTGCTCCTGACAACGGATGATAATATGAAAACCCTTCCCTCTGGTCTTGCCACCTTCATGGGAACCCATGTGGTCGAATACGGTATTATTATGGCGGGCGCGTGCCTGTCCCTTCTGCCAATCTTAATCGCTTACTTTATTGCGCAGAAGCAGTTTGTACAGGGAATCGCAATGACAGGTATGAAAGGATAAATCAAATGAAAGCAGAAATTACTATCAAAGAAGGAAATAAACGGCCTGTAAACCCTCTGATTTTCGGACACTTCATAGAATATATGAGAGACTGTATCGACGAAGGCATGTGGGCGCAGCTGTTAAAAAACAGGAGCTTTGAAATATCGGAGCACGTAAAAGACGGAGTCCCTGATTTCTGGCACCGGACAGGTGTAAAAGATGCCTTTCACTTTGAACAGGATTGGGACCACACTATTTCCAGGGAAGGCTGTTCTCTTAAGATAACAGACCGAAACCATTATGACGGGTATGCCGGAACCGCGCAGACCGGTTTATGTATCCAGAATGGAAGGTATGAAGGATATGTCTGGATGAAGTCTGAGCAGGAGGTTCCTGTTTCCATTGAAATTTACGATAAAGAAGGACGGGAATTTTTAAGTAAAACCATTTCTGTAAACGGGGAATGGAAAAAATACTGTTTTGACTTTCGATCCGCTGCAGTTACTTACACAGGAACAATGGAAATCCGCTTAAAAGCAGCAGGTACATTATGGGTGGATGGCTGTTCTCTCATGCCTTCTGATACGGTAGACGGAATATGGAGAGAAGTATTTGAACGGATAAAAAACATTTCCCCTGCTGTCATACGTTTTCCCGGCGGCTGTTTTGCCGACTGCTATCACTGGGAGGACGGTATCGGTGAGCGGGACACACGTCCGGTCCGTAAAAATGAGCATTGGGGCGGTTACGAGGATAACAGCTTTGGGATGGACGAATATATGGAATTCTGCCGCAAAATCGGCTGTGAACCTATGATTTGCGTCAACTTTGGAAGCGGGACAGCGGAGGAAGCTGCGAACTGGGTGGAATACTGCAACGGCTTGGCCGACACGCCTTATGGCCGGTTAAGGGCTGCCCACGGCCATCCCGAACCCTGGAATATCAAATACTGGGATATTGGAAATGAAACCTTTGGTGATTGGGAAATAGGACATCTGGATGCCTCCGGATATGCGGTCAAGTATCTATCCTTTTATGAAGCCATGAAGGAAAAGGATCCGACCATCACTTTCATGGTATGCGGCGGGGACGGAGACAGCACTTCCCAGGAATGGAACCGGAAAATTTCAGAAATCATCGGAGACAAAATGGATGTGGTATGCCTCCATATGTATTCACAGAAAGAGATACAGGGCGAGCATGACAGCAGGGACATCTACTACGCAACAGCTGGTTCCGTGAAAAAGTACGAAGGAATTTTAAACGACTCCTGCGAGACCATACGCAAAAGCGGCAATCCGGCTGCCATGGCAGCGGTTACAGAGTATAATGTGGGAACCATTATTGACTCTTACCGGGAACAGACATTAGAGGCAGCTATTTTCAATGCCGGCATGCTCAATATGTTTTTAAGGAATACAGATAAGCTTGCCATGTGTAATTTGTCAGATTTGGTGAATGGATGGCCCGGAGGATGCATTGTAAGCAAGGACGGCCATGTATTTGGGACTGCAACGTACCATGTTATGTCCATGTATTCCGGAAGCCGTTTAAAAGAGGTTTTAGACATAGATGTTTTCTCGCCAACCTACAGTACGTCTGAGCAGATTGGAAATATAGAACCGCTTTCCGGTGTCCCCTACGTGGACGGGACGGCCTGCCTTGACGAAAATGGAAATACGGTTATTTTTGCGCTGAACCGTTCCTGCGACCAGGAAGCGGTTCTTGAAATTAAATATGAAACTCCAAATAAAACCGTGGAAAAAGCAGAAATCACCACCATTACTTCGGAGAAAACTTCCGATATAAACACATTGCCGGATGAATCCATTGTACCGGCTGCACGCATTATGCAGACACAGTCCGGCAGAGTTACGCTGGCGAAACATTCTATAAATAGAATCGTACTTCTGCCATAAGATATTCTCATATCACAGACATAGTAGCTGACAGCAGAAGGGTATACTTTTGCGTATCCTTGGAGAACATAGAAGGGCAAATATTCGTTCATAAGGGGGTGATATCGTGGACAATCAAAACAACAGACCCAATAGGTTAATCAATGAGAAATCGCCCTATCTGCTGCAGCATGCGTACAATCCGGTGCAGTGGTTTCCGTGGGGAGAGGAGGCATTTGAGAAAGCAAGGCTGGAAAATAAGCCTGTTTTCTTATCTATTGGGTACAGCTGACCTGTCCCGGATGAAGTACGTGTCATTGGTGCCATGTGATGGAACGGGAATCATTTGAAAATGAGGTGATTGCGGAAATCCTGAACAGGGAATATGTCTGTGTTAAGGTGGACCGGGAGGAACGGCCGGATGTGGATTCTGTATATATGTCAGTGTGCCAGGCCATGAACGGACAGGGCGGATGGCCGCTGACTATCATAATGACGCCGGACTGCAGGCCCTTTTTTTCCGGTACCTATTTTCCTCCCAGGGCCCGTTATGGCAGGCCGGGTCTGGAAGAACTGCTGACAGCGGCGGCAGGGCAGTGGAAGGTGAAAAAAGAAAAACTTCTGGACCAGGCAGGTCAGATAGAGAAATACCTAAAAAGCCAGGAACGGACAGGAAGGCAGGCTGAGCCGGAGCTTGGGGCGGTGCACCAGGCATTCAGGCAGTTGGCGGATTGTTTTGACAGTAAAAACGGCGGTTTTGGAAGCGCGCCCAAGTTTCCCGCCCCCCACAATCTGATATTTCTGATGGAGTATGGCGCAAGGGAGAAGCGGCCTGAGGCATTGGCCATGGCAGAGAAAACCCTGGTGCAGATGTACAGGGGCGGTATCTTTGACCACATTGGAGGCGGATTTTCCAGATATTCCACGGACGGGCAGTGGCTGGTGCCACACTTTGAGAAAATGCTCTACGACAACAGCCTGCTTGTCATGGCTTACATCAAAGCCTATGGAAGCACCGGGCGGAAGATGTATGGGTGTGTGGCGGAAAAGATTCTGGAATATGTCAGGCGGGAGCTTACAGATTCCCAGGGAGGCTTTTACTGCGGCCAGGACGCGGACAGCGATGGTGTGGAAGGAAAATACTATGTATTTACCCGGGAGGAGATAAGGGAGGTACTGGGAGAGAAAGCGGGCAGGGACTTTTGCCGGCAATATGGAATAACAGGGCATGGTAATTTTGAAGGCAGGAGCATACCCAACCTGCTGGAAAATGATAATTATGAGGAGATTTGTGAGGAACCGTGGGGCAATGGTGACCATGGCGGCAATATCTGTCATGGCGCCTGTGACACCATTGGAGGCAGAGAAAATGAGGAGTGCCGAAGACTGTATCAATACCGGATTGACCGCGCCAGGCTTCACAAGGACGACAAGATACTGGTTTCCTGGAACAGTTGGATGATTTGTGCATGCGCGATGGCAGGAGCAGTGCTGGGGGAAGAGCAGTATGTGGATATGGCTGTCAGGGCGGATGCATTTATAAAAAGCCATCTTGTAAAGAACGGCCGTCTGATGGTGCGCTACCGTGACGGAGATGCAGCGGGAGAGGGAAAACTGGATGATTATGCCTGTTATAGTCTTGCGCTGCTGGAGCTGTACCGGGTGACGTTCCGGGTTGATTACCTGAAAAGGGCAGCTGCCTGGGCGGAGATAATGACGGAACAGTTCTTTGACCGGGAACGCGGGGGATTTTATCTGTATGCCAAGGACGGGGAACAGCTTATTGTGAGGACAAAGGAAACCTATGACGGTGCCATGCCGTCTGGGAATTCCGTGGCAGCTCAGGTACTGTACCGGCTGACCCAGATTACCGGTGATGTCACATGGCAGAAGGTGCTGGAGAAACAGCTCTGTTACCTGGCAGGCGCTATGGACGGATATCCTTCCGGGCACAGCTATGGGCTTCTGACCATGATGGATGTGCTGTATCCCGCTAAGGAGCTGGTATGTACGCTATCGTCTGGCTCTGACACGGAAAGGCGCAGGAAGCTGGCTGCTCAGCTTGCGAATCTGGCCGTAACCGCAGAAGGTCTGACTGTGGTGGTAAAAACAGAGGAAAATGCACGGGAAATGGAGCGTCTTATACCCTATACAAAAGATTATCCGGTGCCTGATACCGGTGAATTATTTTACCTCTGTGTGGGGCATGAATGTATGCAGCCGGTTCCGCAGCTTGAACAGCTGATTGAGAAACTTTAAGAGAGGACATGAGCCTTTAGAAAAGAGCCTTAAGAAAAGAGCCCTAAGAAAATGTCCGGGAATATTGATATACATGTCATTGCTGGGGAAAAAATGCCAGGATATCTGGAATAAGCCGGGAGGTCTGATGGATCCTTCCGGCTTGTTTTTTCAGGGGTTAGCATCAGCCCTTTGCATCAGCTGCGGAACCTGGTAGATATGAGCGGGAGAATATGGTAAACTTGATGCAGTGACAGGAAACGTTATATGAGCTGTATATGGAGAAAGACGGAGGTATTATGATCAAAAAAGAGACAGTAACAAAGACGGATTTATTGAAGGTATTGGATCTGATGGAGGCATCCGGCATACAGTACTGGCTGGACGGTGGCTGGGGTGTGGACGTGCTGGTGGGGAAACAGACCAGGGAGCACAGGGATGTGGATATCAACTTTGATGCCCGGTGCACTGACGTACTGCTTGACACCTTGGTTTCCATAGGCTATGAAATCGTGACGGACTGGCGCCCGGTGCGGATTGAACTTTACCACCCGGAGCTGAGTTATGTGGACATCCATCCATTTGTAATCAATGATGATGGAACTGCAAAGCAGGCGGACCTGGAAGGCGGCTGGTATGAATTTGAGGCGGATTATTTCGGAAGCGCGGTTTTTGAGGGCAGGACCATACCGTGTATCTCGGCAAAGGGGCAGAAAGTATTCCATACAGGGTATGAACTCAGGGAAGTGGATAAGCATGACATCCGGAATATCGACCATTTGCTTGCTGTTCAAGCCAGCGGCAGGGATGAGACAGGGGGAGAGGTATGCCAGGCAAAAAAATAAGGGGAAAGCTGTCGGCATATTTGAGAAGAAAGCAGGAATCCAGGCCGCCCAATCCGCCCAATCCGTCTAATACATATGAACCATTGTCGGACGCCCATGCCGCGTACCTAAAGGATTTAGTTAAGCGGGCAGGAAAAAAGGATGGAACGCGTGAAATTTTCGGTTCGTCCAAACATGGATACAAACTGAATCCCACCGTGACACAGGAGGAGGTCAGGAGGTTTGAGGCGCACTGGCACCTGACTCTTCCGGATGAATATGTATTTTTTCTCACCAAGGTGGGAAATGGCGGCGCAGGACCGTATTATGGCCTTTACTCCCTGGAAAATCTGGACCGGTATAACGAATATCTGGGGTTCTATGATGACAGGGATAAGGAAGCCCTGCCCTCATTCATTGACCGGAATATGAGTCCTGTTAACTGGGCGCGGGCCATGGAAGAGATGGAGGATATAAATGATGATAATGAATATGATGTCCGGATGAAGCAGGTCTGCTCCGGCCTGCTGGTCATAGGCACCCAGGGGTGCACCTACGATAATCTGCTGATGTGGAAGGGGAGCGAGAGAGGAAAAATTGTATATATAGACTGGAATATGGAGCCGGAATACGGTCCCTTTTTAACGGGTCTCACATTTCTGGAGTGGTTTGAGCAGTATTTCCTGGAAATTCTGGCCGGGCATAACCTTACATCCTATGGTTATATCAGCCTTAAATCCCAGCAGGAACTCAGGAAGGAGTATGGGGGAGCTGTTCTGACAGAGGAAAAGCTTAGGATTCTGGCGGGATTCCATAAGTTTACAGAGGCGGAGCCTGAAACAATTGAGCTTCTGTTACAGCGGGACAGACCGGAGACAGATGGGGCAAAGGGAGAGCTGCTTTTTAAACTGGCGCCAATGAAAGGGCTGAAGGTATTTGAAGAGACTATCGTTGGAAACCATCCCCAGGGAGCCGTGGCCTGCGCCAGGAGAATGCCGGACCAGTATAAGGACCGGTTTTACGGGAAAATGCTGGGTCTGCTGTACCGCCCTGATATAAAGGACAAGGCCCGTATCTTATTTTTTCTGGGAGACTGCAGTAACAGGAAGGCTGCGGATTTGAAGGGATTTGCAGAAAATATGGAAAACAGCAGCGAGGACAGGCGTACAGCTGTTTATGTGATGGGAAAATGCCCGGATAAACTGGATTTTGCGGAATTTTTTGCAAAACTGATGCAGGGGGAGGATTACTGGCTGGCCCACGCCGCACTGCAGGCAATGTCCCGGACTCCCTGTGCGGAGCTGACAGACACATATGAGTGGATGTGGAAGCGATATGAGGGGGACCGCATGATGCGCTCCAATCTGCAGATTGCATTTGAGGCAAATGGGATTAAGAAGAAGTAGAACCATTGATGCAGAACCGAATCAAGGATGACCGGAAGAGATATACCCTGCCGGGCGGTCCTGCGGTGAAAAACACTTTCCCGCAGAGCATGGGAGATATGTCGGAATCCGGCAGCATATAGGAAAACCGGGCCGGTAAAAAGCTGTAAATACGGCAGTTTATTTACACCAAACCATACAATGGGTGTATAATAGATGATATACGACTTGGCGGGACATCTGGGAGGGCTTTGATTGGGATAGACAAATGAAATGCTGCGGGGCGGGGTATGGGTATGAACGGGATTCGTCTTATAAGGGAATGGTTTCTGGAAGGATATAATAAAGAGTACTTTGATACATACAGATCAGAGATCGAGCGGTATAATACTGGAATATTGACCTTTTTTAATGCGCTGGTGCTGTCGCTTCTGGTATTTGTGTTTGTTTCGGGTTTCTTTACCGGATATGTGGCTCCCATGCAGCCGGTTTATGTTGGGACGGCTGTGTTTACTCTGCTGGAGATGGCAGCAGACCGGTGGATGCTGTTTAAGAGCAGCAGGGGCATAGAGGCTGCCGCCTTCCTTTGTATGATGAAAATTTATATTTTCTGTATTATTTCCGGGGTATCCTATAGTCTGGATATGCCGGCCATCAGTTTTTACTCGTTTATGATTGTGATGTCCATTCTTTTCATAGCAAGGCCATGGAAGCTGGATTTGTTTAATTTTCTAGCCGGTATAATATTCTGTATATGCAGCTTTAAGGCCAAGCCTGTCTCACTGGCCCTGGCGGATATTTACAATTGCTGGGTATTTTACGGAGTTGCATCTGCTGTCTCGTTCTGGATTGTAAAGCTGAGGGTCGGTTTCATCAGGAATGAAAATCTTCTCATCGTCCAGAGGGATACGGATATACTGACCACCCTCCCTAACAGGAGAAGATTTGACATATACGCAAAGGCGGCTTTTGAAATCCGCAGAGAGGGGCCGTTCAGCTTCCTGATGATGGATATTGACCACTTCAAGGCTTACAATGATACAAAGGGACATATTGCAGGAGATTATTGTCTGGAGCGTATCGGGAAGGCGCTGGGAAAGCTGGGAAGGGAACGCGGAATATTCTTTGCCCGCTATGGAGGAGAGGAGTTTGTGGCTGTGGATACGGAGCGCAGCAGCCAGGAATTAGAGAACATAGCAGGGGAAATCGTGAGGACCATATATGAATTAGGACTTCCCCATGAGAGCTCATCCTTTAAGCGTATTACAATCAGCGTCGGTTACGCCTGCCAGTCGGATGTGAGAGCAGAAGATTATATCCGGCTTCTGGATTGTGCCGACAAGGCGCTGTATTGTGCCAAACAGCATGGCAGGAATAAGATTGCCGGTTACGGGGGAGTGAATCGGAATCAATAGACAGGTGTAAGGAAAGATATGAAGAAGGCAGGAGGTGTGAAAAATCTCCTGTCTTTCTGTTATTATAATATCGAAAAACGCCCTGTAGCCTGGTTTCATAAAAGACGGCTGAGACAAAGGTCATTTGGCATCAGTTGCAACATTGTTGCATTGTTGACTGCCTTTGTTGCATACATGTTACGAGGTATAATTGGATCATTCTATTTTCATATTCCATTTTTTTGGACAGTACCCTAATATTCTTGGCTTTTTGGCAAAAATGGTGTCACTTTTTCCTTAATTAATTTTTGGCATGATATTTGCTATTATAGTTTGGTAGTAGTAAATATACCCATAACATTATCTGTAGCATCATGGACTGAACTTATTATTTACATAGAATGGGACCGGGATGGCTGTTACAGGATGGGTGAGAAGAAAAATATAAAACAGAAAGGAAATGCGCGATATGGATTACACAAGTTTATTTAAGAACAGCGGCGGAAAAAAGTCAAAAGTAGGAATTATAGGTGCAACCCGCGGATATGGCTATACGCTGTTAGCACAAATTCCAAAGGTTGAGTTAATGGAACTGAGGCTGATTTCTTCGCGGCATACAGACGAATGTGTAGAGGTGCTCACGGGTCTTGGATACAAGAAAGAGGATATTATTATATGCGGGGATAAAGAGCAGGTCAAGAGTGCTCCCAGCCATGCGGTTCTCATTGTAAACGACTATCGGCTGGTACTGGAAAGTGATATTACGGCATTGGTTGAGTGCACGGGAAACACGGCTGTGAGTTCAGAGGTATCAGCGGATGCATTAAAGAAGGGAATCAATGTATATATGGTTTCAAAGGAGACTGACAGTGTGTGTGGTCCTATGTTGAATCATATTGCTGAAAAACACGGTACCGTATACTCTCTGGTTAACGGAGATCAGCCAAGAAATCTTTTGGACCTTTACTCTTGGGGAAAAGTATTGGGATTAGAGATCATAGCAGCCGGTAAAGCCAGCGAGTATGACTTTGTATGGGATCCGGATACTGACGAATTCACCTATATGGAAGGCCCTGAAAAACCACATGAGAATATTCCGGGACTGAAGGAAGTCTGGCATTATGAAGGCCGCGAGACATTGGAGGGGCGCCGTAAGCTGTTAGAAAAATATATGGCGGTTATTTCCGCCGATCTTTGCGAAATGAACCTTGTATCCAATGTAACTGGACTGGTGCCGTCTGACAGACGTCTGAATTATCCTATTGCAAAAATCAGCGAACTGGCAGATATCTTTATTCTGGAGGAAGATGGCGGCATACTTAAGAAGACCGGTGTTGTAGATGTATTCTGCAATCTGCGTGCGCCGGATGAGGCCAGTTTTGCAGGGGGTGAGTTCATCATCATCAAATGCGAGAATGAGACCGTATGGGAACTGCTTACAAGTAAAGGGCATGTGGTAAGCCGTAATGGTAAATATGCGTGTATCTATCTTCCTTATCATTATATGGGACTTGAGACGCCTATATCCATTCTGTTAGGAGATATCCTGGGACTAGGTACTCACTCTGAATGCCGCCAGGTTTCCGTTATGGCCGGAGTGGCCCAGAAGGACATGCCTAAGGGAACCATACTTAAGGTCCAGGGACATCATCATTCCATTGAGGGACTGGTTCCGGAATTGTGGGAACTCAAGGATGCTGGAAATGTGGCTCCGTTCTATCTGTTAAATGGTACAACACTTCTGGAAGATGTAAAGGCAGGGCAGCCCATTACAAAGGATGTGGTGGATTTGTCAGGAAGCCTTCCCTATAAATTATATAATGAGGGATTGAAGCTTTGATTGAAAAACAGGATTGAGCATGAAGCTGTGACATAGAATAAGAGATGCTGCTGCAAATAGAATTTCGGTTTGCAGCAGCATCCTTTTTATAGGTGTAAACTGAGACATTTTTGGCCGGATTATAAGGAGAATTAAAGTATAAAGACGGCAGGGCCGGTACGGTTAAATACACGATTGTATTTCCCGGTGCCGGCCCTGAAGTTTATCAGCAAAGCAGTGCTCTGCTTAGATTCAGAAAATAATGGTTCCGTCCTGAATTACAGATGTAACCTTTTTTAAAGCTTCGATATTATCTAATGGATTGCCATCCAGGATTGCCAAATCAGCAGCTTTTCCTTCCATGATAGATCCGGTAGTTTCGTCTACCCGGCAGATCCGAGCTGCGTTGGTTGTGATTCCAGCCAGTACATCCCGATTTTTAGCACCCAGACCAGAGATATAGCAGGCCTCCTGGGCCAACCCCTGATGCAGACCATCAGTGCCAATGCCAAACTTAAGTCCGCCCTCAATGGCGCCGGATAAACATTTACAGATAATTTCCTTTTCACGAAGGCTTCCCTCCCTGTCATGGGGGGAGAATTTAAATAACAACTGGTCATTCAGGGCGTAACTGGGAGTATATACCACCCAGCGGTCCTCCTTATTAACACGTTCTACCTGGGGCTGGGTGATATAATACACATGTTCCAGACAGTCAATGCCTGCAGTCAGGCAGTCGTCTAATCCCTGTCCTCCAGAACAATGGCAAGCTGTGGTTATATTAACGCTTTTTGCTTCTTCTACCACCACTTTCAGCTCCTCTAAGGTCAAAAAGTGATAAATGAAAGGAGTTGCATTGATAACCTTTGTCATAAATACCTTCAGAAAATCGACACCGCGGGCAATATTTTCCCTGGAAGTCCGGCGGAAATCTTCCGCGCCGCAATGGGGTATTCCTACATATCCATGCCCATGGCTGCTGCGCATGCCGATGCCGCTGACAACCAGCTTCGGTCCTGCAATCCTTCCTTCTTTCTGAGCCTTTTTACATGTTACATCAATATAAAACCTGTCTCCCAGACATCTGGAGGTGGTTACGCCGGCTGCCAGGTCGTCCTTCATCGTTTTAATGGCGCGTATGGTCTGCTCTGCCTCGCAGTCCTCCATTTTGACCAGGTGATTTTCAAGTCTGGCGTCTAAAGCCAGATGGTTGTGACAGTCAATCATGCCAGGGATTATTACCTTATCGCCATAATCAATTACATTTATCTGCTCTGGTATTTCAACTTGAGAGATATTATCGTAAATTTTTTGGATTTTACCATTTTCAATAAGAAGCCCGCTGTTTTCCTTAACTTCCAGCTGATTGCCTGCTATGATTTTATTTGCCTTAATGATATAACGTTCCATAAAATTCCTCACTTTCTTGATATACGGGTAAGTCCATTATTATTTCTGCTGCTTTTTGGCGGCCCTTTTGGCAAAGAATCCAGTCAGGATAGGAGTCAGAATGGCTGTGATAACAACAGCACCGGCTACCTGTGCAGTAGCCACGCCCACCACTGGTTCCAGGGAAGGATCTGCCATGGCAACAGATGCAGGTACAGCCACGGCATTACCTCCAGTGGTGCCAATGGCCATTCCCATAGGATCTGGTTTCCTTCGAATCAGGCTGTAAAGGTAATACGTAAGTATACCTGTAAATAAAACTGTTATAAGTCCAAGGACAATACCGCCAGCGCCGGCTTTTGCAATAGTAAACAGGCTTGTATTGGCTCCCAGCACAAAGCCGTTAAAGGGGAGCAGCATAGCTAATCCGTTGGATAGAAGCACCTTGAAATCTTCATCCAGGTTTCCTAAAATCATACCGATAATCAGGGGAACTATGGCTGCTACCAGAGACAGAATTGGAATTTCCGCAAGGCCGGTGGTGCCTAATGCAATCATGGTAAGAAATGGACCGTCATTTAGGGACAAGATAGCAATTGCTCCTACATCTGTATTGTCTCCAAACTCTTTTGCCAGGGCAGTATAGATGGCACCATTGGAGTTAGTGACGGCTGTGATAACTGCCAATGGAGTAAGACCTAAAATTCCCATGGGTCCGAACAGCTTGTTAAGACCCAGGCCAAGCAACACACCGATGGCATATTTTAAAATGGTCAGTACTGCTCCCTTGTAGAGCGGAAGAGCAGCTTGTTTGAAGTTAATTGTTGCACCGCTGCACAGGATGAATAGGCCTACCAGCGTAGAGGTTCCTGTTTTAAAAAGACCTGTTGTAAAACCTCCAATCTCCAGTACCTGTGGGATGAATGTGTTGACTAAACAGCCAATTAATAGCGGAATGACCATCATACCCCCAGGAAATTTTTTCATTGTCGCGCAAATCTTCATAAAATATACCTCTCCTTCTTCTTGATTTTGGAATAGAGCGCCATTACCCCGGAGACTGACCACCCCGGCAGGGCCGGAGTAAGGCGAGTTCCTATTGCCCGATGCATTTACTTAAAGCAATTATTATGCCAAGTATATGAATAATCGTTATAAATAATAAAAGCTTCATAAAAGACAAAAGAAAAAGGTCGATATATTGAGAAATACATCAGGGGTGAGGGGGAGTGCGATTGCAACAGCATTACAGCAAAAAATGCAACGATATCACAACAAAATGTGCAACACCATTGCATGAATTGAATTATATTTTTATATTATATTTCTGCATTTTTCTCCATAGTGTAGAACGGTTGATGCCCAGAAGCCTGGCTGCCTTGGTCTGGTTGCCGCTGCATTCTCTAAGTGCCCATAAAATGGAACTTTCTTCGCTGGAGGTTTGAGACGCGGTATAGGAAGGAAGCGGAGATGTATCTTCTAAATCCTGGGGATATAATGCCTTTAGCAAATCATCTCTGGTGATTGCATTACCGGAGCAGATTACCAGAGAGCGCTCTACAATATTGCGTAGTTCCCGTATATTTCCACTAAATGGATAATCATTAAGGACAGATAAGGCTGAAATATTGATTTCAGGAACAGGAATACCATTCTCCTGTCCCCGCTGCCTCATCAAATGAAGAAACAGAAGCTCAGCGTCCCGTTCTCTCTGGCGAAGGGGAGGGAGGAAAATTCTCAGTACATCCAGGCGGTACATCAAATCGCGGCGGAACAATTCTTTACCGGCAAGCTGATTGATGCTTTTATTGGTGGCGGAAATAATGCGGACATTGATGGAGATGACCTTGTTATCACCAATTCTTCTGACTTCACGTTCCTGGAGGACACGCAGTAACTTGGTCTGGGTGGAAAGTGATATTTCCCCGATTTCGTCCAGAAACAGGGTTCCTCCGTGCGCCTGTTCAAAGAGTCCCATTTTACCGCCTTTAACGCTGCCGGTAAAGGCGCCTTCCACATAGCCAAAAAGCTCGCTTTCCAGCAGATTTTCCGGAAGAGCGGCACAGTTGATGGCGACGAAAGGACCATTCTTACGAGAACTGGCATTGTGGATGCTCTGCGCAAACAATTCCTTTCCAGTTCCGGTTTCTCCTACAATGATGACATTGGAATCCGAGGCGGCATATCTGCACGCCGTGTCAATGGTGGCGTCGATGACAGCACTCTTATGAATAATGTCGTCAAAGGTATATTTTGCCCGGAGTCCTTTTTCACTGAGGCTTCGGCGGATTTGATTCTCTAGCTTCTGTATCTGGGTAATATCAGATAAGGTAATCACGACACCGGAAATGTTGTTATTGACCACCACAGGAACAAAGGAGGCGGATACAGTAATGTTGCTTTTGGGGATGGTAAGAATGCTGCCGTTTATTTCCTGTCCACCCTTTAAAACTTCACTAAAGGATTTGTAAAGATAGGGAAGGGTGGTCTGAAGAGACTTTGACAGCAGGCTGATATTGTTGTTCATGGCTTTGACCACACGGTTGCGCACCCGTATGGTTCCGGAGGAATCAATATACAGAATGCCGTCCTTGGAGGCGTATATGATGGTCTTATAGGTCTCAGCAACAATCCGTTCAATCTGTATCTGCTCCACCGTACGTATGGCTTCATTGATTGCCTGAAGGATGGTATCCTCTCCGGTACGTATGAGGCGGGATAGAATTCCATGTCTTTCGGCCAGCTCTACAGCGGAGTACCCTCCGATTAGCGCGTCGCAGCCATGGACGATGGCTTCGCCTATGTTGGCTTCCAGGTCCTTGTGATTGCTGGCCGGATAAATTTCCACCTGGCATCCTAGTAGTTTGCATATGTCAGAGGCTTCATATATTTTTCCATAAAATCCGCAAATAGCAATCCGGGTGGAGTTAAAATCTTTACGGCATTCAGCTACAGTACGGATGATATCATAACCGGAAATTGCCAGGTCGATAACGGGAGTTTGGGGATGCATGGTTTTCAGCTGTTTTGCGCTGAAACCGCGGGCGATGACAGCATCGTAACTACCGGCATTGATCTTGGAAATCTGGTCAACTGTCAATACCTGTATGTCTGCGCAAATTCGTTTGTTTTCAGGATGATTGTCTAAGACATACTCAACCTTTTCCCGAAGTTCAGGGTATGGTACAATAAATAATATATGGATCATGTCGTGCCTCCTATGGTTGGTTATACAGTTGTTGCTGTTTCGATTCTACAATAATGCAACAGTTTGGTCAACGGTTATGCAACATATATGACCGGAGAATAAAGCGGGAAGGCTGTGATTCAAATTGGCATGAAATTTGCTGATATATATTGTATAATATATCATTTCATGATAACAGGAGGTAAACTATGCCAATATTCGGATGTGTAGCCGATGATTTTACAGGCGCCAGCGACGCAGCTTCATTTTTGGTAAAGGGAGGCATGTCGGTCCAGCTCTTTAACGGGATTCCGGCAAAAGGAAGCAGGGTTGGGGAGGGAGTACAGGCCATTGTGATAGCGCTTAAATCCAGGACCCAGGATACCGGGGAGGCAGTGGCGGATACCCTGCGGTCTCTGGGGTGGTTAAAGGAGCAGGGGGTTGAGCGGTTTTATCTGAAATACTGTTCCACCTTTGACTCCACTCCGAAGGGGAATATTGGCCCTGCTGCCGATGCGGCCATGGAATTTCTCGGAGTGTCCTATACGGTCCTGTGCCCGGCGCTTCCTGTCAACGGACGGGTGGTGATGAAGGGGGAATTGTATGTGGGCGGTGTGCCTCTGCATGAGAGCCCCATGAAGAACCATCCCCTGACCCCCATGTGGGACGCCAGAATCGCGAATCTGATGAAGCCCCAGAGCAAGTATTCCTGCGTGGAGCTATGGAAGGATCAGATGGACAGGCCGGCAGATGAGATCCGTGCCATGCTGGCGGACCGGGCTGGCGGACAGGAGCCTTTCTATGTGATACCGGATTATCAGGATATGGAGGATGGGGAGCGGATTGTGGAGCTGTTCGGGGATTTGGCCCTGCTGACAGGAGGGAGCGGGATTCTGGAGCCGCTGGCAAAGCATTTGAGCAGCAGTCAGGATATACTGCCGGAGCTTGATATCCGGGCAGAAGGAGCCGCTGTCCTGATTGCGGGAAGCTGTTCCAGGGCTACCCTGGGCCAGATTGACTATTTCCAAACCCACGGAGGACTCAGCTATAAGATGGATCCTATGGCCATGCTTGAAGGCAGGGAGTCCCTGGAGGACGCATGGAGGTTTGTGAGAGAGAACTGGGGAACACCAGTGCTTATTTACAGCTCCGATACAGCCCATAATGTGAAAGAAGTGCAGCAATACGGACAGGAGCGTGTGGCTGAGATGCTGGAACAGGCAGCCGCAGAGCTGGCTGAACGGGCAGTAGCCCATGGAATCAGGAGGGTGGTGGTGGCAGGAGGGGAAACCTCCGGCGCGGTAACAAAACGGCTGGGATTCTCTTCCTACAAGATTGGCGCCAGCGTTGCGCCCGGAGTGCCGGTAATGGTTCCCATGGAGAATGAGGCACTTCGCCTGGTATTAAAGTCCGGGAATTTTGGACAGGAAGATTTTTTTGTGAGAGTATTGGAGATGACGCAGACGGAGGATGGAAAATGATGGATAGGGAGTTAGTGCAGAAATTAGAGGATGCGGTCTGGATTGGAAGGAGCCTGTTTGAGCGCGGCAAGACATCTGGTTCATCGGCCAATATGAGCTTTTTCCATAATGGAACTATGTACATCAGCCAGAGCGGAAGCTGTTTTGGCACCCTGAAGGCGGATGAATTTGCAGTCATGGATATGAACGGCGCATGTCTGAGCGGCAACAAGCCCAGCAAGGAATGGCCCCTGCACCTGAAGGTATACCAGAAGAAACCGGGAACAGGCGCGGTCATCCATACCCATGGCACCTATGGGGTACTGTGGAGTTTTGTGCCTGCTGAGGACGAAACAGACGTAATTCCGGATCATACCCCGTATTTGAAGATGAAGCTGGGTAAGGTGGGCCTGGTTCCCTATGAGAAACCGGGCTCCCAGGCCCTGTTTGACGCCTTTGAACAGCGTGTAATGGACAGCGACGGCTATCTGCTGAAACAGCATGGGGCAGTGGTGCCGGGAAAAAGTCTGATGGATGCCTTCTTCTGTCTGGAAGAGCTGGAGGAAAGTGCCAGGATTGCCTGGATGCTGAGACAGGCTGGACTGAGGTAGAAGCGGATATTGACCGCACCCGGATTGTTCCTGTGAGGTGCTGGATGTTTTGCAGTGCAGATAAGTTATCACCACGGGTCCTGGAAAACCAGGGCCCTTTTTGGCGGCCGGATGTGATCAGGAGGCGCCCGGGGCCTTGTCTTTATATCGTGGTACCCCGCCATGTCTGTTTAATCTGCGGGGCTGCCATTTTTGGGATGGCAAGTCATCTAAATACGTGATAAAATAAATAACAGCAGACCATACAGCAGAAATGGGACAAAAGAAGGAGCTCTGATATGAAAAAAGCATTGCAAGCAGGAAAAAAGATAGCAGGAATGGCGTGTATCCTGGTCTTTGGGTGCTTGTTGTCTGTGCTGTCATGCAGCCATGCGCAGGCAGGTGCGGGGGACCAGGATAAGGCGCAGGGACCAGGCAGGATACTGCGGGTGGCCTACCCTGAGCTGGAGGGGATGTCGGAGACAGATGAGAATGGGACCAGACACGGTATTGTGGTGGACTATCTCAATGAGATAGCAAAATATACGGGCTGGCAGTATGAGTATATTGATACGGCTGCAGAGGACATGATTCCGGAATTTCTGGACGGGCAGTATGATCTGATGGGCGGAACCTATTACCAGCCGGAATTTGAACAGTATTTTGCCTATCCGGATTACAATACAGGTTACAATAAATCCGTGCTGCTGGCCCGCCGTGATGATAAAAGCATTAATACGTATGACTGGAAAAGTATGAGAGGAAAAACAATTGGCGTATATGAACGGGCTGCGGAAAACATACGCAGGCTCCAGGCATTTCTGGACCTCAATGGGATTGACTGTACCATCAGGTACTTTACCAAAGACCAGATGGTGGATGGGAACCTTTATCAGTGTCTGGAAGACAGAGAAGTGGATATGCTTTTGGGGAATAACACAGATGCCATGGAGAGATTCCGGGTAGTTGCGGAATTTGATTCCCAGCCATATTATATTGTGACCACTCCGGATAATCAGGAGATTCTGGACGGCATGAACATGGCTCTGGGCAAGATTGTGGACTCTAATCCGAATTTTGCAGAGGAACGGTATAATGCAAATTTTCCGGACAGCGGGATTGAGAGCATCTATCTGAATGATGAGGAGAAGGCCTATATCCGTGAAAAACAAAAGGTATCAGTTGCGGTTGTAAAGGAATGGCATCCGCTGTTCAGCCAGGAGGAAGATACAGACATGCACAACGGCCTGATACCGGATGTACTGGAGAAGGTCACTGAATTTTCAGGGCTGGAATTCACCTACGAGTATACGGACACCTATCGGGAAGCGCTGAATCTGGTCATTCAGGGCAAGGCAGATATATTAGGAGCTTTTCTGGGATCCGAGGAGGATGGGGCAGACATGGGGCTGGCTCCTTCAAAGGCATATGCATCCATGAGCGACATTATCGTCAGGAATAAGGGGGTCAGCTATCCCTCGGATGGTCTGGTGGGAGCGGTCATTGAAGGACGGCGCATGCCAAAGGGGATAAAGGCGGATGAGGTTAGATACTTTCCTGATGTCAGGGCAGCATTGCGGGCGGTGAACAATGGGGATGTGGACTTTTTTTACGGAATCTCTACCAAAATCGAGCACGATATGCAGGCCCACCACTATCCCAATGTGGTTCCCAATACCCTGGTTAATGACAGAAATGATATCTGTTTTGCTGTTGCCAGACCGGTTGACGGTGAACTGTTTCCTATACTGAATAAGTCGGTCAACAGCCTGAGCAGTGAACAGAAGACGGCATTGACAAACCAGAATATGATAACCATAGGGTCCCGATCTGCTTCTGTGGTGGAACTGATGTATGCCAATCCGGTGATGTTTGTAACGGTGACGGCATGTATTTTCCTGGCAGTGATGATTCTGGTAATGGCAGCTGCCCGATCCAGGATCCGGGCAGCCAGGATGCAGAGCAGCCTGGAGCGGGCTGAGGCAGCTAACCGCGCCAAGGGTGAATTCCTGTCCAGGATGAGCCATGAGATACGTACGCCCATGAATGCCATTGTGGGACTCAGCGATTTAACATCCATGATGGAGGATGTACCGGAACAGGTAAGGGAAAACCTGGGGAAAATCCGGTCCTCATCCCAGTATCTGCTGCGGCTAATCAGCGATATTCTGGATATGAGCCGCATTGAGAGCGGGAAAATGACGGTGTCAAGTGAGGCATTTTCCATGAACCGGGCTGTGGAAGAACTTGAGGACATGCTGACCGCAGAGGCCACGCGCCGCGGACTGGAGTTTACCGTTGAAAAGGATGTGGAAAGCCATACGCTTATGGGGGATGTTATCCGTCTCCAGCAGGTACTGACCAATCTTGTTTCCAATGCCTTTAAATTCACACCGGCAGGCGGCCGCATCATCATGCGGGTGACCCGCACCGGAAGCGCGAATCAGCAGGTGATCTACAAGTTTCAGGTGATTGATAACGGTGTGGGAATATCGGAGGAGAATCAGAAACGCGTATTCGGAGCCTTTGAACAGGTGGGACCCAATTATTCCAAAAGCCAGGGAACAGGACTGGGGCTTACTATCAGCAGGACCATTGTGAGGCTGATGGGGGGAGAACTGAAACTTAAGAGTGAGCTGGGAAAGGGAAGCGAATTCTATTTTTCAGCGGTATTTTCCCTGGCGGACCCGAATGTGGAAGAAGAGATGAAGACAGAACAGGAGAAAAAGAAGGCAGGAGGGGCGGAAGGCATCAGCCTGGAACATAGGAACATCCTGCTGGCCGAGGATAATGACCTGAATGCAGAGATTGCCATTGAGCTTCTGAAGATGAAGGGGGCCAGCGTGTGCAGGGCGGAGAATGGAAAACGGGCTGTGGAACTGTTTATGGAGAGCAGTCCCGGAACGTATCATGCCATTCTTATGGATCTCCAGATGCCTGAGATGAACGGCCTGGAAGCCTGCCGCGCCATCCGCAGAATACCGAGGCAGGATGCTGTTTCCATCCCCATCATTGCTATGACGGCTAACTCTTTTAAGGAGGATGCAGACGCGGCAGCTGAGGCGGGGATGGACGGCTTTGTGACCAAGCCTGTGGATGTGGAATATCTTTACCAGGTATTAGAACGCGTCCTGAGACGCGGGTAGCTGGCAAAAGCCGGCCGGCTGATTGAGGGCTGCCAGCGATTTTATGCCGGTCTGTGTATCCGGATTGCCGGGCAGAGAGGCAGAGGTGATGCAGCTGCTGCCGTATGTTTTGAAGAAGTATTCTCTGGAGGAAAGATTGATGAAGGCCGTGTACTGGGTATAATCCGGTGTATTCCGACCTGTGATGACCGGGCCTTTTGGGATACTGACACTTTCCATTATATGGAAACAGGTCGTGGCTGCTTCCTCCCTGCCTGCCGGAATGGGTGTGTGGGTCTTTAGGAATGCGGTTCTGACAAATCGGGAAGGCGGAGTATAATCACCGGGCAGGCCAAAGCTGCCGCCGCCCTGTCCGAAGGGGGTCAGCTCCAGGCTGCCCCAGGTCTGTGGCTGCTCTTGTGTGGAGGAGAGATTCATGTAATTGCGCAGATTGGTCAGGTGCCACTGGAAGTCAGGGCTGTTGGAGAGAACACCTACAGGGTTATCCATGAGATGCAGGCCGTCTGCTGTCTTTTCAATAACCATGGATTTGCCGGTCCGGTCCGCCACAAGCCAGTGGAGCGGGGCAACGGTTCCGGTTATGGAGTCTTCGGCGCCAACGATTCGGATGGTGCGGAGAATGGATGCTGCTTCCTCCACGGACGCGCTTAATCCTAAGAGAAATCCGGTGAGTTCCAGAGCTGTGACCGCAGGCCTGGACGAATCCTCAGGGTCCGGGGAATCATACTGGGCATAGCCGGGAAAATAGAGGACAGCGGCTCCGAAGCCCATCTCATTGACCCCGTCTGCAAAGACCACCGGGGATATGTCCTGTCCGATTCCCATGAAACGGTAACGGTTGCGGACCTGGTGGGTGTTCATGATATTATTCCATTGATAGCCTTTGGGAACCACATACAGTTCAGGCTCAAGGGGATACGAAAAATCCATGGTCCGGCCAAAATAAATGTCCCCCTGGGACGTCTGTGTGACCATAGCTGTGCACATGGGCAAAAACCTCCTTTATACGAAGTTGGCAGAAGATATGGTTATGTATATTCTGTTTGGAGGAGGAACATTCCCTGTGACAGGTTTTTTGCCAGTTCGTAAGGATGAAATGGAATAAAATTTAAAATGAAATATATGATAAAACACCCCCGGAATGGGAAGGGAAATGGATTCCCTGTCTGTTCCGGGGGCGTTTTTTGCCTGAAAACTGTTAATAACCTAATTTTTTTCCAATCTTCAGGGCGGCATCCTTTACCAGAGCAACGTAGCGGTCATGGTTCAGCTCCATGCGGGTGGACGGGCCTGAAATACTGATAGCTGCAATGGCCTGCCCCATGCTGACAACAGGGGCGGCATAGCAGGTGAGCCCTGTCTCGGATTCCTCATCATCGCAAGCATACCCCTGGGCGCGAATTTGGGGTATGAGCCGTTCCAGCTCTGAACGGGAAGGAATGGATTTGGGCGTCTGCATGATAAACGGCGCCTGTTCCATGTAAGTGCCCACAACCTCTGGTGAGGAATAAGCCAGCAAGGCTTTGCCTGTGGCTGTCATATGGGCTGTACGGGTAAATCCTACCATGGACTGCATGCTTATGGTGGCAGTTCCGATTACCTTGTCTACAAAGATAATTTCTGTGTCAGAATGCCAGGTGACCAAATGGGCTGTCTCGCCGGAAAGAGCAGACAGTTCCATCAGGAAAGGATGTATCAGCTCAATCAGTTCAGAACGTTTGGTGACAATGGTTCCGATGCGGGCAAATTTGAAGCTTAAATGATACTTTGAATTCCGGTCCTTGGATACATAGCCCTTACGCTGCAGTGTATACAGCAGGCGGAAGACCGTACTTTTTCCCAGATTCATGTAACTGGCCAGCTCAGCCAGTCCTAAATTGTCGTGTTCACAAAGCACATCTATGATTGCCAGTGCATTATTTACGGATTGCAAAAGGTATTTTTCATCTGAGGTTTGTTCGGACATATACTCTCCCTCCTTTGGATTTGTATTTTTTATTCTATCATATATTATGAAAAAAAGATATGTTTCATATATAGAAATAATAATTCATATATTAAAACATAATTCACAAAAATTTGAGGGGGTGTCAGGGAAATAAGGTGAAAATTTGTTAAAAACAATGAAAAAAATAATATAACAGAATATATATTTACAAATAAAGCAAATCGACCTATAATCTATATAGTTCATATAAAGAAATTATATTTCATATAGAGAAAATGAAAGGAGGAATCATAATGAAAAGATTAAAATTCTATGGACTGGGAGGCCAAGGTGTTGTTACTGCAGGCAAGGTCTTGTCTTCAGCAGTGTCACTGCATGAAGACAAGTATGCAATCACGGTTCCGGCGTATGGTCATGAGCGGAGGGGGGCTCCGGTGTTCACCGATGTGGTTATGGACGATAAGCCTGTATTGGTGAACTGCTTTGTATACACGCCTGATATTGTGGTGGTGATGGATGAGACAATCATACAGAAGCATGTGGATGTGTCCAAGGGCATTACAAATGAAACCATACTGGTTCTCAACGCGTCCAGCGAGGCTGTGGCAAGGAAGTATCAGGAGGCATTTCCGTTCAGGACTGTTTATTATGTCAATGCGACCCAGGTGGCATTGGACAATATAGGGAAGGGGATTCCCAATGGTTCCACCCTGGGAGCGCTGGCCAAGACCGGTGTGGTATCCATTGAATCTGTTGAGAAGGCGTTGATTGAATTTTTTGGAGAGAAGGCAGGTGCGAAAAATGCAAAAGCAGCAAGAGACAGCTACAACCAGACAAGACAGATGTAACGTACAGGGGCCGTGCGCCTACATATTTGACTCCGGCAATACGGGAAGCTGGAGGCTGGAACGGCCAGAGGTGGACTACGATGCCTGCATTAAATGCGGCACCTGCGCCATGTACTGCCCGGCCAATGTAATTACAGTGAACAAAGAGAAACAGGAATGCATTGAAATCATGTGGGATTACTGCAAGGGGTGCGGAATCTGCGCCAATGAATGTCCCAGGCACTGCATTGCGATGATAGATGAGAGGAGTGTGGAATAATGGCTCATTACAAGATGTTGGATGGAAACGGGGCAGCGGTGGAAGCCATCAGGATGGCGAAGGTTAAGGTGGTTTCCGCTTATCCCATAACCCCTCAGAGCACCATTGCGGAAAAACTGTCGGAACTGTGCGACAGCGGGGAACTGGATGCAAAATACATACGGGTGGAATCGGAGCATACGGCCATGAGCTGCGCACTGGGCGCTCAGCTTACGGGAATCCGGTGTGCTACAGCCACAGCCTCTGTGGGCCTGGCCCTGATGCATGAGGTGCTGAATGTGGTTTCCGGCTGCCGGGTACCCATCGTTATGCCTGTGGTAAACCGTTCTTTGGCTTCACCCTGGAGTCTTTGGTGCGACCACCAGGATTCCATGGCTGAGAGGGACAGCGGATGGATTCAGCTGTACTGCGAGAATGTTCAGGACATATACGATACTATGATTATGGCCTACCGTATTGCTGAGGACCAACGGGTGCTGACGCCGGCCATGGTCTGTCTGGACGGATTCTTTCTTTCGCACTCCATGCAGAAGCTGGTGGTGCCGGAGCAGGAGGAAGTCGACGCGTTTGTGGGTGAATACTGCAGAAAGAACATGTATCTGGACCCTGAAGATCCTCTGGTTATCGACAATCTGACAGGTTCCAATGAGATCACGGAGATGAAGTACCAGCAGGCCAGGGGTTTTGTGAATGCAGAGGCTGTCATGGAAGAGGTGTTTGAGGAATTTGAAAGGAAGTTCGGGCGCAGGAAATCCATGGTAGAAGGCTACAACATGGAAGACGCAGAAGCCGTTATCGTATGCATGGGCTCCATGGCCGGAACGGCAAAATATATATCCGATAAGCTGCGGGCCCAGGGCAGGAAGGTGGGGGTGGTGAAGGTGGTATCCTTCCGGCCATTCCCATACAGGAAGTTAAGAAGCGTCATAGGAGACATTAAGAAGGTGGCTGTCCTGGACCGCACCACCGGGTTTGGAGGACAGGGTACGCCGCTTTGGACAGAGACAAAGTCGGCTTTACCCGGAGACTGCCTTGTCAAGAATTATATTGGGGGCCTGGCAGGCAGGGATATCAGCCTGGATACCATAACCAGGGTGTACGAGGACATACTGGCAGGAGAACTGTCAGAGGAACCCGTCTGGATTGACTGTGATACAGAGCATGCAATGGGAATCAGGGAGGTGCGTAAAGCATGATAGATATAAGGACAGAATCAAAAGGATATGTGGCCCATGGAGTAAGCGCCTGCGCGGGCTGCGGGATGGAACTGATCATCCGCAATGTACTGGATGTGCTGGGACAGGATACCACCCTGGTCATACCGCCGGGATGTTCCGCCCTGTTCTGCGGATTTGGCTGTGAGACAGGAATCAAGGTTTCTGCTTTCCAGGGAAATCTGGAGAACTCGGCTGCCATTGCCACCGGCATACGGGCCGGATATGCGGTCCAGGGAAATGACCATACCCATGTGGTGGCATTTGCGGGCGACGGAGCGACCCTGGACATCGGGCTCCAGTCCCTGTCCGGTATGATGGAGCGGGGGGAGGATGTGCTCTATATCTGTTACGACAACGAGGCTTATATGAATACAGGCATTCAGGGAAGCTCCGCCACTCCGGTGGGGGCCTGGACCACCACCACACCCGGAGGAAAGAGCGTGTGTAAGAAGGATTTGCTGGGAATCGCCATAGCCCACGGCATTCCTTACTGTGCGTCTGCCAGCATAGCCAATATACCGGACCTGCGCAAAAAGGTGCAGAAGGCAAAGGATATCAGGGGGCCGCGTCTGCTCCATATATTCTGCCCGTGTCCAACCGGCTGGGGATATGAGCCGGCTAAGAGCGTGGAAGTGGCCAGGCTGGCTGTCCAGACCGGGGCTTGGGTGCTCTATGAATGCGAAGAGGGCAAGGTCCGGGTGACAGTGAAGCCCAAGGAGTTAAAGCCTCTGGGAGAATACCTGAAGCTCCAGAAGCGTTTTAAGGGAATCACGGAGGAAGAGGTAAAGTCATTTCAGAAATATATAACAGAAAACTATAAGAAGCAGCTGGGAGCAGAATAAGAGAGGGCGCCTATCCGCGGGGCGCCGTAAGGGGGTAATTATGGAACAAAAAAACGGGGTTAGAAAATATGTTTGGATGATAATTACGATTTTACTCTATGTGGTCTGCAGCAGGGTGACTCCTCCGGAGGGATTGAGTGTGGAGGGGTGGAGAGCCATTGTCCTGATGGTGTGTGCCATCATTACCTGGGTCACTGAATTCATACCCATCGGTATCGCATCCTGTTTGCTGCTGTTTATACCTGGCCTGGCCGGCATACAGACCACAAACGTGGTGATGCAGAATTTTGGAATAACCACCATCTTCTTTATGCTGTCCTCCGGAATCATTGCCAGGGCATTCATTGACTGCGGGCTGGGATACAGGATATCCTTATACATCACTCCCATGCTGGGAAAGAAGAGTAAGATGGTGCTGCTGAGCTTCATGATATGCTCTGCCGCCATATCCACGGTGCTGGCGGATATCCCCACCACCATTATTCTCAGCGGAATCGGTTATACCCTGTTAAAGGAGAATGGCTGCCTGCCCGGCAAGTCCAAATTTGGCCGAAGCATGATGATGGGTATTCCCATTGCAGCCTGTCTGGGAGGATTTGCCACACCTGTGGGCAGCGGAATCAATGTGCTGTGCATTAACCTGCTTAAGAACATAGCGGGCCAGGATGTGACTTTCCTGCAATGGACACTGATAGGCGCTCCTCTGGCCGTGGCGCTGACCCTGCTCGCTTGGTTCATCCTTACTGTGATGGTGAAACCAGAAATCGAGGAGGTGCAGGGACTGGATAATGTAAAAGAGAAACGAAAGGAGCTGGGAAGCCTGACCGGCGATGAGAAGAAGTTCTCTGTCATATTCGGTATCACTTTGCTTCTATGGCTTACCCAGACCTGGACAAAGCTGGATTTAACCCTGATATCACTTACCTGTTCTGCGGTGTTCTTCCTGCCTAAGGTGGATTTAATAGACTGGAAAAAGGCCGTGGATGCCACCGGATGGGCCGGACTTTTGATTGTAGGCGCATCCAATGCCCTTGCTATGATTTTGAGCCAGCAGGGCAGCGCTGAATGGATCAGCAACCAGTTCCTGGGCGGTCTGGTGGGAAGTTCCATGCTGTCCATTATGCTGGTAGTGACTGCTTTCGGCTTGTTTATACATTTCCTGGTACCGGTAGGCAACGCGGTGCTGGCAGTGTGCGTGCCACTCATTGTTATCCTTGCAGACAAGGCAGGAATCAATCCCATGTATCTGGTATTGATACTGGGTTATACATCCAAATGTATCTTCCTTCTGCCCCTGGACCCCATTCCCATGGCCACCTACGACTACGGCTATTGGAGGCTGGGCCAGATGACAAAGGTGGGATTTGTCATAGCGGTGCTTTGGATTCCCATTATGGTAGCCTTTATGTACGGTGCAATCGGGCTTCATATCATTTAGTAAGAACAGGAGAGAGGTATGCATATGAGGATATATAAGATTGCGGTAATTAATCTTGGTTCCACGTCCACTAAGATTGCCTATTACGAAAATGAGAACTGCGTGTTCAAGGACAACATCGTCCATACTGCCAGGGCACTGGAAGGATTTTCAACTATATGGGAACAGTTTGAATTCAGGAAACAGGCCATCGAAGCTTATCTGAAAGAAAAGGGAATCCTCATATCCGGCCTTGACGCGGTGGTCACCAGAGGAGGACACACAGAGCCCATTGTGGGAGGTGTTTACCGCATTACGAGAAAGATGCTGGAGCAGTCGGCCAGTGAAAAGTATGGCAATCATGCCACGGACCTGGGCCTTAAGCTGGCCTATGAGTTTTCAGCGCAGGGTCCCCAGGCATTTACCGTGGATCCGCCTACTACGGATGAGTTTGAGGCTCTGGCCCGCTACAGCGGACTGCCCCAGATTAAGCGTCGCAGCAGTTTCCATGTATTGAACCACAGAGCAGCGGGCAGGCAGTATGCTAAGGATTCGGGAAAGGATTATAGGGATCTGAATCTGGTGGTGATCCATATGGGAGGAGGCATCAGCATTGCCGCCCATAAAAAAGGAAGGCTGGTGGATGCCAACAATGCTATAGATGGGGACGGACCCTTTTCCACCAACAGGTGCTGTTCGGTACCCATTGGAGATTTGATTAAAATGTGTTATTCTGGAACATATACATATCCTGAAATCCGCAGGCTTATCAACGGAAACGCGGGCCTTATGGCATATGTAGGCGAAAATGACGTAAAGACCGTTGAGGAGAGGGCGGCAGCCGGGGACCAGGCCTGCGGTGAGGCGCTGGACGCCATGTGCTACCAGATTGCCAAGGAAGTCGGGGCGGCAGCCACCGTGCTTATGGGTGAGGTGGACGCCATCGTATTTACCGGCGGGATTGCCCACTCAAAAAGGATTGTGGACAGCGTTTCCCGCAGGGTTTCCTTCATCGCTCCCATTGCAGTTTATCCCGGGGAATATGAAATGCAGTCGTTGGGACTTAACACACTGGCAGCACTGCGTGGGGAAGAGGAGATAAAGGAACTGAATGAATAATAGGGTTGATGACCGGGAGGAAGTACAGTATGTTTCATAATTTTCAGGAAATGGAAGATTATATTAAGAGCCAAAACATTAAAAAACGCCTGGTGCTGGCCAATGCCCATGACGAAGATGTATTGGAAGCTGTTGTCACAGCCAGGAAGCGGGGCGTTATAGAGCCTATTCTCATTGGCAAAGAGGACAAAATCAGGGAGCTGCTGGCCGGAATGGGAGAAGCGGCAGAAGGTTACCCTATTATTCCCTGCCGGGATGAGAGGGAAGCGGCCAGGATGGCCTGCAGGATGGTGAAGGATAAAGAAGCGGATATTCCTATGAAGGGACTTATGCAGACCGCTAGCTTCATGCGGGCCATTCTGGATAAGGAGGCCTATGGTTTCGTGCCGGATGGAAGCCAGTTAAGCCAGGCCACAGTTATGGAGTACCAGGGCCGCCTGATGATTGCCACAGACTGTGCGGTCAATGTGACGCCGGATTACAGCGAAAAGGTGAAAATCATTAACAATGCAGTGAAGCTGGCCGGAAAACTGGGAATTCAGTGTCCAAAGGTGGCTGTTATCACACCGGTGGAGGTGGTAAATCCCAAGATGCAGTCTACTGTGGATGCGGCCATGCTGAGTATGGCTGCTCAGAGGGGACAGATTAAAAACTGTATTGTGGACGGTCCGCTGGCACTGGACAATGCTCTTAGCGCGGATGCAGCCAGGCATAAGGGAATCACCAGCCAGGTGGCGGGACAGCCGGATATCCTTTTGATGCCTGATTTATGTGCAGGCAATATATTTACCAAGTCGCTGACCTATTTTGCCCATATGGTTTCTTCCGGCACCTTGAACGGCACCACAGTACCGGTGGTCATGACCAGCAGGACAGATACGCCGGAGGACAAGTATGATTCGATTTTAACAGCCATCATACAGGGATTATAAAAAGTGGAGATATATTATCTGTATGTGATTATCAAACGGAGACGAAGGAAGGCGGGATGCGGTAAGTATCCCGCCTTTTAACTTGTCTTTTTACCTGGGGCTGGTTATAATAAAATGAAGTCGGAACACGGAATTACCGCCTGTACAAAAGCGAATTAAATACGAGAAGTGATTTGGAGAAAAACATGGAATATCAATGGGATACAGTGACAGAAGAAGAACTGAAGCATTTATACTATGAGGAAGAAATGACGGACAGGGAAATCGCAGAACGGTTTGGGGTTTCCATGGGGAAAGTGGCCTATAAGAGAAGGAAGTATGGGATATCCGTTAAAAATATGGTATACCAGCAGTTTATGGATGAAAATTCGGAGCTGTTTGCACAGCTGAACGAAAATTCCAGAGAGCGGCTGCTCAGGAGGGAAAATATTGACGCCATTTCCAAGGCAGTGACTCATTACGCGTTCAGAAACGGCCCGGTTGAGGACATGCATGCCAATGGGCAGCTGTCTCAGCAGGATATGAAGACATTGAACAAATATATGGTCAACCGCATTGCTGGGCTGTTGTCTGCGGCTATGGACGGGAGCTGGCTGCAGCTGGAGCAGCTGTTTTCCTATTACCGATTTTTTGGCGGGGACTGGGATGCCGCGGAGCCGGATATGGGAGAGATGAAGCTTTTGATGGAGCGGTTAAAGAAACGCTGACAGACGTCAGGGAAAGGAGGCGGGGATGAACCGGATATTGATTGTGGAGGATGACAGGGACATCGCGGGCAACCTCCTGCTTCTGCTGAAAAAGGAAGGGTTTACGGCTGTTGCGGTGGGAACCAGGGAGGAAAGCCTTGAACAGATACAGCGGGAATCCTTTGACCTGGTCTTGCTGGATTTGATGCTTCCTGACGGAAACGGGTATTCTGTCTGCACTGCCATAAAACGGGAGGCTGATATTCCGGTTATCTTCCTGACAGCTATGGGGGATGAGGAGAGCGTGGTGACCGGATTTGAGCTGGGGGCGGATGACTATATTGCAAAGCCCTTCCGTCCCCTGGAACTGGTGTCCAGAGTAAAAAACGTGCTCAGGAGAAGGGGCAGGAGCCGGTCTGTGCTGCGGGCGGGGGATCTGCTTGTGGACACTGTGAAGGGGACCGTAACCAGGGACGGACAGGAAATTATATTGTCAGCCCTGGAGTACAGGCTGTTTCTGGTCTTTTTGAACCGGCAGGGAGAAGTGCTGACCAGGAACCGGTTATTGGAAGAGATATGGGACATTGCCGGGGACTATGTAAATGATAATACCCTTACGGTTTACATAAAGAGACTACGGGATAAAATTGAGAAAGACCCGGCTCATCCGGAAATCATAGAGACTGTCCGGGGGAGGGGATATAAGGTGGGATGAGAGATGGCTGAATGGTTGAGAAATCCAGAGGTGAAGCTGCAGACGGGCATTCACGGAGTGCTTCTGGTTACAGCGGCGGCGGCAGCCGCCATAATCTGGGATATAGGCTGCGCTCTGTATGCTGCCGCCATCTGTCTGGCGGGCAGCGGAATATCTCTTTGGTTTACCGCAAAACGATATGACAGGCTTTCACAGCTCTCACGGGAGGTGGACCGGGTGCTGTACGGAAATGACAGTATGGCCGGCATACCTGACGAGGAAGGGGAGCTGGCTGTCCTGGCAAGCAAGATTTATAAGATGACCATACGTCTCAGGGACCAGGCAGAGGAGCTGAGGACAGACAAGACATATCTTCAGGAATCTCTGGCCGATATATCGCATCAGGTAAAAACACCCCTGACTTCCATACACATGCTACTGCGGCAGCTTAAGGAGGAAGAAAATGAACAGGAAAGGTCCAGGATATCCCGAAGCATAGGCAGCCTGCTGGCAAGGATTGAGTGGCTGATTGCCGCCCTTTTAAAGATGGCCAGGCTGGAGTCCGGCACCGTGGTCTTAAAACAAGAGCTGGTTCTGGCCGAAGATGTGATTCAAAAGGCAGCAGAGCCTCTGGCGGTGCCCATGGAACTTAAGGGACAGCAGCTGATACTTAAAGGGCAGGAGGGCGCCCGGTATACAGGAGATTTTTTGTGGTCAGTGGAAGCGCTGGGCAATATTCTCAAAAACTGCATGGAACATACACCGGCAGGCGGGACAGTTACGGTCAGCACAGAGGAGAATCCTGTGTATACACAGATACAGGTGGAGGATACAGGCAAGGGATTCTCAGAGGCAGATCTGAAGCATATCTTTGAACGGTTTTACCGGGGGGAGAATGCCTGCGGTGACAGTGTGGGGATTGGGCTTGCCTTATCCGGTATGATTATAAAAGAACAAAAGGGAACCATACTGGCTTCCAACCGGGAGAATGGCGGGGCCAGGTTCTGCATCCGGTTTTACAAAGGAGCTGTATAGAGCGTGTTTGAACGTTCGTTCCAGCCATCTGCATGTCCCGGGGCGTTTTATGTCACGCTCCGGGGCTTCTTTTTTTCTGTACCGTAATTTTGTATGTCTGACCGCAATGTGACAATATTGTTATGAAAAATTCACCGGGCTGTCATGGTGAAAATGGTATACTGATTGCGGTGAAACCGGATAATGTTAGGAGAGAAGGAGGATGGAAAATGGAGCTGCTGAGAACGGAACATTTGTGCAAAGTATACGGAACAGGGGAGAATCAGGTGCATGCCCTGAGGGATGTATCATTTTCCGTGGAAAAGGGTGAATTTGTGGCAATCATAGGACAGTCCGGATCGGGAAAGTCCACCCTGCTCCACATGATAGGAGGCGTGGATGTCCCCTCATCCGGCCATGTATGGGTGGATGGAAGCGATGTATATACCAGGAACAGGAAGGAACTGGCCATATTCAGGCGCAGGCAGGTGGGGCTGATTTACCAGTTTTATAATCTGATACCGGTTCTGAACGTGGTGGATAACATGACATTGCCGGTGAAGCTGGACGGGCAGAAGGTGAACCGGGAACGACTGGAAGAGCTTTTGGACATTCTGGATTTGAGGGACAGGGCAGCCCATCTGCCGAGACAGCTGTCCGGAGGCCAGCAGCAGAGGGCAGCCATCGGCAGGGCGCTTTTATATGCCCCTGCCCTGGTTCTGGCAGATGAGCCCACGGGAAATCTGGACAGCAGGAACAGCCAGGAGATTATGAATCTGCTTAAGTACTCCAACAGGACATACAGGCAGACCCTGATTCTTATTACCCATGACCAGGAAATAGCGCTTCAGGCTGACCGCATCATCCGCCTGGAAGACGGACGTATTGTCTCTGACGCGCCCAATGGGAGACAGGGGGGACGGATATGATATGGAAAGAGTATTCCGGGAAATATCTGAAAGACCATAGGGTGTCCTCTGTTTCTATCATGGCGGCAGCCTTTGTGTCTTCCCTGTTTATTTCCTTCATAACCACCCTGTTTTACAATATGTGGGTGGATTCTGTCAGGCGGGCTGCAGAAAAGGGCGGAGACTGGCAGGCCGGTGCGCAGCCTTCCTTACTCACCGGATTTTATTTTGTCATCATGTGCATGGTCTGTCTGTCCATGGCACTGGTACTGTATCACGCATTTGTGATGGGAGCGGACGAGCGCATGCATCAGTTGGGAATCCTGCAGACAGTGGGGGCTACACCGGGCCAGATAAGAGCGTGTCTGCTGCAGGAGGCCCTTGCTTTAAGCCTGCTGCCTGTGCTGGCGGGAATCGCTGCCGGCGTGGGGGCTGCGGCCCTGTTTCTGCATATGGCTAATTCCATCAGCAGGGCCCTGGGAATGAAGGCGGCTTATTTAACGTATCATCCCCTTTTGTTCCTTCTGTCTCTGGGCATATGTGTTCTGACAGTGGGCGCAGCCGGCGGCCGCGCAGCCATGCAGCTGAGCCGGGTAAACCCTCTGGATGCAGTCATGGGAGGAAGGGAAAAGCCTGTCCGCCAGGTGAAATCATTCCGTCTTTTTTCTAAAATTTGGGGTGTGGAGGGGGAACTTGCCAGTAAGTCCCTGTATGCCAGAAGAAAGGCGTTTCGGGCATCCTCCCTGTCCCTCACCCTGTCCTTTATGGTGTTCAGCCTGTTTCTGAATTTCTGGGTATTATCCGGGCTCAGTACAAAGTACACGTATTTTGAGCGGTACAAGGATACCTGGGATTTAATGGCCGCGGTCAAAGAAGAATCTGGCGGTATGCCGCCCGGACTGCTGGGGGACATCCGCAGCCTGTCCGGGGTCACCCGGTGTATCCGTTATGAAAAGGCAGAGGGCTATACCTGGCTGGAGGAGGGGATGCTGTCAGAAGAACTCAGGAAGGCAGGCGGTCTGGAAAGCCTTAAAAATACCGGGATCCAAAAACTGGATGGAAGATATCGGATAAAGGTTTCCATGGTAATACTGGACCAGGACAGCTTTCAGGAGTTCCTGGAGGAGACGGGGCTTGACAGCTCTGTCACTGAGGTTACAGTCAACCGGATATGGGACAATGTGAACAGCCATTTCCGGGCAAGGGCTTACCTCCCCTTTATCAGTGCGGTTGATGATCCTGTGACTGTTGCAGTAGATGAAGGGAATGGAATGGGGGAACCCGGGGACCGTGGAAGTATACAGCTGCACACAGGAGCATATACAAACCAGGTACCGGATTTGAGGGAAGAATATCCTGATTTTTCACTGGTACACATCATGCCGGAGCAAATATATGAGGAGAAGGCGGGGAACAGGGTTCCGGGGGAAGTGTATTACCAGATCAAAGCCGTATCGGATGAGGCGGTCCCGAAGCTGGAAGAAAGTGTGCGCAGACTGATGGACGGGAAAATGGACTATGAGCTGGAAAACCGGCAGACAGAGGAAGCTTATGAGATGGATGTGAGGAGGGGATACCAGCTTATCATGGGCAGCCTTTGCGGGCTTCTGGCCCTGGTGGGCATTGCCAATGTATATGCCAATACCCTGGGCGGACTTTATATGAGAAAACGGGAATTTGCACGGTATCTGTCAGTGGGAGTCACACCGGGGGGACTGGCGCGGATATTGGCCATGGAGGCCTGCATTGTAGGCATTAGGCCCATTCTGCCCAGCATTCCGGTCAATATAGGATTCGTCATATTCACGGTCCGGCAGAGCCGGTTTACGTTCAGTGATTATCTGTCCGTCATACCCTTAAAGCCCCTGGCTCTGTTTGGGGGAGCGATTCTGGTATTTGTAGGTATGGCATACTGGACAGCCGGCAGGAGGATAGGCAATATCAACATAGTGGAGGGCATGAGGGATGATACCATGATTTGACGGCTCAATGATCTGGCCCCGGAGCGGAGCACGGACTCTTTGGCGGGGCAGGTGGGGGAAAATGAAAATGGAAAGCACGAAACTGGCAGGCACACTGGAAAGCACGAAACTGGCAGGCACACCGGCAGTATCTTTTGGATACCATGCCACTTTATAGTGCGTAATTTACCACGTTTCCCGGATGGGGTATAATGAAGGCAGATTGGGCGGAGGCCCTGGAAAGGACGGGATGACATTGGATACAGGGGATTATCTGAACATATTAAAGGATGATATCCATTCCGCGGTATTTGCCACTGTGGACAGGGACGGACATCCGGCGGCCAGGGTCATTGACATTATGCTGGCAGATGAAAATACCCTTTATTTTATTACAGCCAAGGGCAAGGAATTTTACCGGCAGCTGACAGAGCGGAAGTATGTGGCCATCAGCGGAATGACGGGAGGCGGGGGTTCTCTCAGCAAAAAGGCCATATCCATCCGGGGCGAGGTGAAGGAACTGGGTGCAGGACTGGTAGACAGGGTATTTGAAGAAAATCCTTATATGGCTGAGATATATCCTGATAAGGAGAGCCGCATGGCCATAACCGTATTTTGTGTAACCCGGGGCAGGGGAGAGTATTTTGATTTATCCGTAAAACCCATTACAAGGGAGGGATTTTTAATTGGGGATTGGGATAAGGAGGAAGCAGGCGGATATTTTATCACCAGGCAATGCCGCGGATGCGGAAACTGTCTTTCCAAATGCCCTCAAACGTGTATAACCACGGCACAAGTGCCCTTTGAAATACAGAAGGAGCACTGCATCCGGTGCGGAAACTGTCTGGAGGTATGTCCGTTCGGAGCAGTAGTGCGCCGGGAGGAGGACGGGACAACGGCGGGACAATGGCGGAAGGACGGCGGGACAGGCAGCTGAAAAGATGACAGGAGACGTGCCCCCCTGGGGGTTAGAACAGGAGATACCCGAAGGCGTCAGACGGGAACAGAAGAGAAAAAACGGGAATAAAGAAAGTATGACGGCAAAATGAATCAAAGGGAAGTGGAAATATGAAAGGCATAGGACAGAAAACTGCAGCGCAGGAAAATGGAATACAGGAAACTGGAATGCAGAAAACCGCCGTGCAGGAAACCGAAGCACAAAAAAAGGATGAAAAGGATGTCGGAGACCCGAACCCCGCATATGAGGATTGTCTTCTGGCGCTGAAACGTCGTCTGGAGCAGGCTGACGCTGTTGTTATCGGAGCAGGAAGCGGCTTGTCTGCTGCGGCCGGTCTGACCTATGCAGGCAGGCGGTTTGAGGATCATTTTAAGGAATTCATAGAGCGGTACGGTATGAGGGACATGTATTCGGCGGGGTTCTATCCGTTTCCCACCCAGGAGGAGAAGTGGGCCTATTGGAGCCGCCATATTTATTATAACAGGTACGACATGCCGGCGGCAAAGCTGTACAGGGATTTGTATGGGATGATGAAGGATAAAAACCACTTTGTCCTGACCACCAATGTGGACCACCAGTTCTGGCTGGCCGGTTTTCAGGATGAGTGTATATTTGCAACCCAGGGAGACTACGGTCTGTTCCAGTGCAAACAGGCATGCCATAAGAAGCTGTATGACAATGAGGCGCAGATCCGGGCCATGCTGAGGGAACAGAAGGACTGCAGGATTCCCTCCTGTCAGGTGCCCAAGTGTCCGGTGTGCGGAGGCGACATGGAAGTACATCTGAGGTGCGACGGTAACTTTGTGGAGGATGAGGTGTGGTACCGGGCAGCGGTACGGTATGAAACATTTTTGCGCAATAATCAGGAAAAAACACTGGTTTTCCTGGAATTAGGCGTGGGTATGAACACGCCCGGCATTATAAAATACCCCTTCTGGAGAATGACAAAGCAGTGGAAACAGGCATTTTATATCAGCGTCAATCTGGAGCAGGCGTGGGTGCCGGATGACATCATGGACCGGTCACTGGTGCTGAAGGCTGACATCGCGCATGTGCTGGAGTATCTGGCAGGAACAGATGTAGGATGCAATGATGGGGCCGGCTTGGGGGAAAGGAGCTGTCAGCCATGAAGCAGATGGGCCAGGAAGCACGTCTTAACTATATTGTGGAAGAACTTAAGAAGGATTCGGGCAGCCTCAGGGACATGGAGGTAAGGCCGCGGGACCGTCGCAGGGTCATGCGTTCCCTTATGAATATCCGTATGCCCGGGCCCCTGCCAGCCGGCTTCCTGGAGATTCAGGATGAATTCCTGAGGGAGGAAGCCAGGGAAAAGGGGATTGTGGGTCTGTCTGACATACCAACCGTAAAGGAGCAATATGGAAGCAGCGCCCTGTTTGGGGACCGCATATCCATATGGCAGGGCGACATTACACGGCTGCAGGTAGATGCCATTGTCAACGCGGCCAACTCCCGTATGCTGGGGTGCTTTGTGCCCTGCCACGGCTGTATTGACAACGCCATTCATTCCGCTGCGGGACTGAGGCTGCGTGAGGCCTGCAGCCGGTACATGGATGACAGGCACAGGGAGGATCCGGATTATGAGGAACCCACCGGAAGGGCAGTGCTGACGCCGGGGTTCTGCCTTCCCTGCCGGTATGTGATTCACACCGTGGGACCTGTGGTGGGAATGAGGCTGACAGAAGAACTGAAACAGGACCTGAGAAACTGTTATGTTTCCTGCCTGGAGGCAGCTGCGGACCAGGGATTAAGGAGTATTGTCTTCTGCTGTATATCTACCGGGGAATTCCATTTTCCCAACGACAAAGGGGCGGAGATTGCGGTGGATACAGTGACAAAATTCATGAAGCAGCGGGAAACGGTTTTTGACCGGATTGTTTTTAATGTGTTTAAGGATGGAGACAGGGAATTATATGAAAAACTGTTGTCATAAGAATGTTTTTACAGACGTTCCAGAGGCTGAAGCTGCCAGCACCTTTTACATGCGGCATACCGGTATCTTTATGTAGCGGAATACAGAATCAAATACAAATGAAAAAGAAGCACAAATGAAAAAGAAGCGAAAAAGAAGCGCCCTCAAACCATTCAGACATACTTAAATGGTTTGAGGGCGCTTTGCTTCCGGCTTTATTGCGCGGCCTGCATATTCTGCGTATTGTCTGCCGCAGGCTTTTGGCAGTACTTTCTGGATGCGGTATATGCGCCTATCCAGCCGGCGAAGGTGCCCAGGGTCAGGATAAGAAGGAGAATCCAGGCTGTGTTGTAAGAGCCGCTGGTATCATATATGGCAGCCACCATGAGCGCTCCCAGGGAAAGGCCGATTTGTGTAAAGCTGTTGGCGATTCCGTATGCCTCCCCGTATTTTTCAGCGCCAAAGATGGCGGAGGTAATAAGCGGAGGGGTGACGGTGCCGATGGCATCTCCCAGGCCGAAGAGGAAGGCCATGATGTAGAGCATGCTGATATTCTGGCCAAACAGGATGAAGATAAAGGAAAGAGCAAAGGTGATGCATCCAAAGGCAGTACTGGCTACAACGCCGAACCTGTCATTGAGCCATCCAAGGACCAGCTTTCCGAAAATGCCAATCATGGAATACATGGAGATAATTAACGCCTGTACCTGGGGGCCCTGAAGTTCCTCGATAGCCGGAGGGAAATGGCCCAGGGAGCCGGTATTAATCAGTCCGTTGCACAGCATGCCGAATATGAAAAGGATAAAGAACAGCTTTGTCCTGGATTCCTTTACGCTCAGCGGAAACACCACGTCTGCCTTTTGGGGGATTTGTTTGGAGGCGGCATCCCTGGAGGAGGAATCCTGAAGGGAGGAACTCTCATTGGTGGAATCCTCGCTGCCATAGGGTAAAAGTCCCATGTCCTCCGGACGTTTCCTGAGGATGAACAAGGCAGCGGGAAGGGCCAGTACCAGAATAATGAGTGCCATGATCCGGTAGGTGCTTCTCCAGCCATATGCCCCCAGCAGCCATGTGATCACAGGGCTGAAGATGGTACCGCCCACGCCGATTCCGGCCATGGCAATACTCATGGCAAGTCCTCTCTTTTTGACAAACCAGTTGGTAATCATCATACTCACCGGAATCAGGGAAGCGTTTAAAAAGAAAATACCGGTAAAGAAGGAGGAAATGTATAGATGAATCACATTGGTGGCAAGGGAGAAGGAAGCGTAGGAAAGGACAAAGCCGATAATGCTGACGGTCTGAATCCGTTTCATGTTGCCTCTTGCAAGCCTGGCCGACACAACAGGAGACAGGAAGATTCCAAGGCCCTGGAGAATGGTATTGGCCAGGGTAAAGGCGCTTCTGGAAATCTGAAGCTCACCCGTGACCTGAATCAGAAATTTATTGCTGAGCGCCATGATGGGGGGCACCATGGTACATGTAATCATGAGACAACCAAAGACAACGAACCAGCCATAGTATATGTTTTTGCGTTCCATTATGCGTTCCTCCTGTTCAGCCAGTTAAATGCGCAGGCTGCGTGTACTGCGGCCCCGTAGGGCATAACGGTTTCATCGAATAATACGCCCGGATTGTGGTGCTGGACCGTGCATCCATCCACCCTGCATCCTATCATGAAGTAGACGGTGGGGACCTTTTCGGACACGCGGGCAAAGTCATCGGAAGGTGTTACGGAGTAATCGGTGTGTTTGATGAAATCAGGAACCACCTCAGAGGCATATTCTGCCAGCTCCCTGGTAAGATCCGGGTCAGAGTAGGTGGAGGGCACCTCGGAGAGGGATTCGTATTCAACTGTGGTTCCAAAGACATTTCCCATGTATTCTGTAATCTCATGTATCCTTTTTACAAGCCTGGCGCGCAAATCCTTGTTATAGGTGCGCAGGGTGCCCATGAGTACGGCGCTGTCAGGAATAATGTTGGAGGTGTTTCCCGCATTAAACGCACCCAGTGTAAGACTTGCCTTCTCGCCTGGATCACACTCCCTGGCTATGAGATTCTGGAAGGCGCTGTAAATATGAAAGCCCACATTGATGGGATCAATACCCAGATGGGGCATGGCCCCGTGGCAGCCCACGCCTTTTACCGTGATTTTAAAACCGTCGCAGGAGGACGTCATGAAGCCCGTGCCATAGTTGAGGGAGGGAACCGGGGTATCTAACATCACATGTATGCCCATGGCGGCATCCACCGTGGGATTGGAAAGAATTCCCGCCTTAATCATGTTCTCAGAACCAGTAAAAACCTCTTCCGCTGGCTGGAACATCAGCTTGACGCTGCCGCAGAGCTCATTCCTGCGCTCATACAGAATCTGGGCAGCAGCAAGAAGCATGGCGGTATGTATGTCATGTCCGCAGTTGTGGGCCGCGTCCGTGACTGTCTGGAAGGGAAGACTGTTCATCTCTTTCATGGGGAGCGCGTCCATGTCAGCCCTGAGAAGTATGGTCTTACCGGGGCAGCTGCCCTCAATCAGGGCAGTGATGCCTGAGTCGCAGATTTCCCGGGGGGAAAGCCCTATGGAAGCAAGGCGTTCCATGACATATTTAGTGGTGCCGGGCAGGTGCTCCCCTGCTTCGGCATGCTGGTGCAGGTAGCGGCGGTCCTTCTGCATCTGGTGTTCGAGTTCCTTTGCTCGTCGTAAGAATTCGTTCATTGCGGTACCCTCCTTGGAATATAAAAAGACTATATAAAGACGTGTCTTTATTATAGCAAAAAGACCATGTTTGTCAAGGGGATAAAAAATATTTATATGCATAATTGACAAAAAGCCGGTTTTTTTTCCATTTGGAGGGTGCGGATTTTCCTCTGCTATGTTAAGATAAAAGACAAAGCGGTTTTGGGAGGAATGGAATTGAAGAGAAAGATTGCAGTCATCGCAACAGAATATATAAAAGAGTTTCTCCAGTCCATGCTTGGGGACCTGGACTTTGATTATTGTATATTTACATATAAAACATTTTCAGATATACAGTATATCTATGAAAAGGTTACGGAGGAGTTTGACGGCATCCTGACTTCCGGCAGTTTTCCTGCGCACATGATACATCTTTATTATAAAGAAGAAAAGCGCCCCATCTGTTTTTTCAACACCGATGAGGCTGCCCTGTACCGTTTATTTCTAAAGCTGTTAAATGAGAACAGAAAACTGGATTTTACAAGGGTTTACGCTGATATTGTGGAAATCTTCGGAGTGGGACTAAAGGATTTTGTGGAGGGGCGCAGCCCCATGCCTGATATCCGGGAGCTTTCAGCGGATGAATTTGATATGGATCGGATGCTTGGAATTGAGCAGGAGGAGTACGGGAAACATGTAAGGCTCTGGGAGGAAGGAAAGATTGATTTATCCGTCACGCGGTTTTCCAGTATTGTGCCGGCACTGCAGGCGGCCGGTGTGAAGGTCTATTTCCCGTTCCCCAGCAAACGATATGTGGGGGAGATGTGCGACAAGCTTCTCAATGAGATTGAGCGCAGGAAGCTGGAGGAGCAGATACCGGGGGTCATCATCGTGAAACTGTCGGAAAATGGTTCCGGCGGCGAGATGTTCCAGGGCCTGGATTATGATTACATGAGGCTTGAAAATCTTGTGATTGAATTTATAGGGGCATCCATGATTGACTGTTCGGTCCACAGGCGCCATTACGGGCTGGAAATCGTGTCTACCAAGAAACATGTTTCGGGCTGGACCGGAGATTTTAAGGAGGACCGCCTCAGCCTGTTTCTGAGGGAAAAAAAGCTGTCCGCCCGTTTCAGCATCGGCTGCGGTCTTGGGAACAGTCTTTCCCAGGCCCGGTTAAATGCTCTTGACGCCTGCCATGAGGCTGAACTTAAGCAGTCTCTGGCATACCTGATCAATGAGAGGGAGCAGATAATCGGTCCCATGGGGGACTGCGGCCAGCTTCTCCTTAATGTGGACAACAGTGAAGTGCTGGACGTGCAGTCCAAGCTCTCACCCCTGACAGTAAAGAAAATATTTACTGCTATCAGCGCCTCCGAAAAGCAGGAAATCACAGCCAGGACCCTTGCGCTCAGGCTGGGCATCACCAAGCGGAGCGCCAACCGTTTTCTGGCTGTATTGGAGCAGGAGGGATATCTGAAGATTGCATATAAGACCAGGACCACCACCAAGGGGCGGCCGGAAAGTGTGTATATCAGAACCGGCGGTCCGGGGAACCCGGAAGAAAAACAGGGACAGCAGCAGGAATATTTCTGACTGCGTGCCTTATAAATTGTCTTCCGGAAGCTCATGCCCCTTGGTAATATGGTCCTTGATGGCCCGGAAGCTTTCTGCGCTGACCACATGTTCAATGCGGCAGGCATCCTCCGCGGCTGTCTGTTCATCCACGCCAAGGTACATGAGCCACTGGGAGAGCATGGTGTGGCGTTCGTACATGGTTTCGGCGATTTCCTTTCCCATGCTGCTGAGGGTGATGTGCCCCTGGTCATCCATGAGGATATAACCGTTTTCACGCAGATTCTTCATTGCCACGCTGACACTGGGCTTGGAAAAGGCCAGTTCGTTGGCGATGTCGATGGAGCGGACATAGGGGTTTTTGCGGCTTAAAATCAAGATTGTTTCCAGATAGTTTTCAGCTGATTCCTGTATTTTCAATTTAATCAAATCCTCCCACTGATAAATATTAGTTAGTTCAAAGTCTGCGGCGGCTATTTTCTATTTTATCATACCCGGAAAGGAAACGCAAATTAGCGCCAGGTCTGAAAGAGCAAAAAACCTGCAATTAAATTGAAAAAAATGATTGACATTTCGGTTAACTGGTGCTAACCTAAATTTGCAGTTAGGATACCATAACTTTCCAGCTGCAATATAGAAATTTCAGGAAACAGAATCACATCAGGTTCAGAAAGAGGAGTGATGGGTATGCCGTTGACATTGGTAAAAGAAGGTACGGTGGCATCCATAGTCCGGGTGGGCGGCAAGGAAGAGGTAAAGCGTCATCTGGAGAACATGGGGTTTGTGCCGGGAGCGAGTGTGACTGTTGTTTCAGCTAACAATGGCAATGTGATTGTCAATGTAAAGGAATCAAGGGTTGCTATCAGCAAAGAGATGGCCAATAAGATTATGGTGTAAGCTGGCCGCGGGTATGAGAAGGAAAGGAGCATTAATAAGATGCGCACATTGAAGGAAGTAAAATGCAAAAGCACGGTAACGGTTGTTAAACTTCACGGAGAAGGGGCCGTAAAGCGGCGTATCATGGATATGGGCATCACAAAAGGGACGGAAGTCTATGTCCGCAAGGTAGCGCCTCTGGGGGACCCTGTGGAGGTGAATGTTAGGGGCTATGAGCTGTCCTTAAGGAAAGCGGATGCTGAGATGATTGAAGTGCAGTAGAAACTGCTTTTTTTTAAAAGAATGAGTTAGCTACAACTAATTTGTTGATAAATTTTCTCAATAAGAGAATGAGGAGGATATGAAAATGTCAATCAAAATTGCTTTGGCCGGTAATCCCAACTGCGGAAAGACCACGCTGTTCAATGGTCTTACCGGATCCAATCAGTTTGTTGGAAACTGGCCTGGTGTCACGGTGGAAAAGAAGGAAGGAAAACTTAAGGGGAACAAGGATGTCATCATCATGGACCTTCCGGGTATCTATTCATTGTCGCCTTACACGCTGGAGGAAGTGGTCGCCAGGAACTACCTGATTACCCAGCGGCCGGATGCCATCTTAAACATTGTGGACGGAACCAACCTGGAGCGCAACCTGTACCTGACCACCCAGTTAATGGAGCTGGGGATTCCCGTGCTGATGGCTGTCAACATGATGGACGTGGTTAAAAAGAGCGGGGACCGGATTGACATTCAGGCTCTGAGCAGGGAGCTGGGCTGCCCGGTGGTGGAGATTTCCGCATTAAAGGGCACCGGCATCATGGAGGCCGCCAACAAGGCAGTGGAGCTTGCAAGGGACAGCAGAGCATCTGTACCGGTACACAAATTCTGCGCCGATGTGGAGGCGGCTCTGGAGGAAATCGAACAATGCATCGGAGGAAATGTGCCTGAGGCGCAGAGGCGCTTCTATGCCATCAAGCTGTTTGAGCGGGATGACAAGATTGGGGCCCAGATGACCATGGTTCCGGATGTGGGAAGCATCACAGCGCGCATGGAGGAGGCCATGGACGATGACGCTGAGAGTATCATCACAAATGAGCGCTATACCTACATTACATCCATTATTGGCAGGTGTTATACAAAAAAGAGCAGAGAGAAGATGAGCGTCTCCGATAAAATTGACCATATCGTCACCAACCGTTTCCTGGCTCTGCCTATATTTGCGGCGGTCATGTGGGTTGTCTACTATGTTTCAGTTACCACAGTGGGAACCTGGGCCACTGACTGGGCTAACGACGGAGTGTTTGGGGAAGGCTGGAGTCTGTTTGGCTTGGAAGTGCCGGGCATACCTGTTGTTGTGGAGGGATTCCTCGCCGCGGTGGGCTGTGCTGACTGGCTCTCCAGCCTGATATTAGATGGTATTGTGGCTGGCGTGGGCGCTGTGCTTGGCTTTGTGCCCCAGATGCTGGTGCTGTTTATTTTTCTTGCGTTTCTTGAATCCTGCGGTTACATGGCCAGGGTGGCGTTTATCATGGACAGAATTTTCCGGAAATTCGGATTGTCAGGAAAGTCCTTTATTCCCATGCTGATTGGAACCGGCTGCGGTGTTCCCGGCATCATGGCTTCCCGTACCATTGAGAATGACAGGGACCGCAAAATGACCATCATGACCACCACCTTTATTCCATGCGGAGCAAAGCTTCCTATTATTGCGCTGTTTGCGGGAGCCCTGTTCGGAGGCGCTTCCTGGGTAGCACCCAGCGCCTACTTCGTAGGAATTGCAGCCATTATCTGCTCCGGCATCATCTTAAAGAAAACAAAAATGTTTGCAGGGGATCCGGCGCCGTTTGTAATGGAGCTTCCTGCTTACCACCTTCCAACTGTGTCGAATGTTCTGCGCAGCATGTGGGAGAGAGGCTGGTCCTTTATCAAGAAGGCAGGAACCGTAATCCTGCTGTCCACTATTTTTATTTGGTTTACATCCAGCTTTGGGTTTGTGGACGGACATTTTGGTATGGTGGAAGATTTGTCGGATGGAATTCTGGCGTCAATCGGTCAGGCCATTGCCTGGATATTCGCTCCTCTGGGATGGGGGAACTGGCAGGCAGCTGTGGCGGCCATCACGGGTCTGGTTGCAAAGGAAAACGTAGTTGGCACCTTCGGCATTCTCTATGGTTTTGCGGAAGTGGCTGAGGACGGATCAGAAATCTGGGGAACGCTGGCCCAGAGCTTTACAGCCGTCAGCGCATATTCCTTCCTGGTGTTCAATCTGCTGTGCGCTCCCTGTTTTGCTGCCATAGGCGCCATCAAGCGTGAGATGAACAATGCAAGGTGGACCTGGTTTGCAATCGGTTATCAGACCATACTTGCATATGTGGTGGCACTGTGCATATACCAGTTTGGCAGATGGTTTACAGAAGGAACCTTTGGAGTCGGAACCGTTGCGGCAATTGGGGCCGTGGCCGTATTCATCTATCTGTTAGTAAGGCCTTATAAAGAGGGCAGTTCTCTTAATGTGAATGTAAAGGCCAAGACAGCATCATAACAGCCCTGCATACTCTTTTGTGCCTGATAAGGATTGTTTACATATAATTAGGAGGATAAAGGAATGATCGATTGTTTTAAATGTAAAAAAATGGGCCTTTTTTTAGGCGGCGTCCTGTTTGGAACAGCAGGTGTGAAGATTCTGGGAAGCGATGATGCCAAAAAGTTATATATCAACTGCCTGGCTGCCGGATTAAGGGCTAAAGACTGTGTGATGACCACCGCCTCCAATATCCAGGAGAACGCTGAGGATATCCTGGCAGAGGCCAGGGAAATCAATGCACAGCGCTGTCAGGAGGTATTTGAGGATGAAAGCAGGGAGGAGTCCCCTGAGCATACCTCAGAATATTTGAAGGAAGATGAGACAGCTTCTGCTGATACGGTTACAGCGTAATGTATAATCCGCCTGGGGAAGAAATCTCCGGGCGGTAATTTTTTCATTTACTCTGAAAATGTGTCCAGGACAGTTGAAAATAGGAGCTTGAAACAATGAAGTTTGTAATTAGACATGAGATAAGGGGAAGGGTCAGGGTTCATTTTTATCAGAAGGATATGAGCATACGGCAGGCTGATTTGCTGCATTATTATCTCTGCACCCTTCCCGGAGTAAAAAATGTCAGGGTATATGAGAGAACAGCGGATGCCGCTGTGGTGTATGAAGGCAGCCGCAGGTGCATACTGGAGGGAATACAGAGGTTTTCTTATGATAGTGAGCGGATGGAAGAGCTGGTGCCGAAGAACAGCGGAAGGGCCCTGAACCGCGAATACAAGGAGAAGCTGGTCCGGAAAGTGGTGGTCAGGGCATTTGCCAAATCCTTTCTGCCGGCTTCTGTCAGAGCCGTCTATACGGCCGCCCACTCCGTCAGGTACCTGCTAAAGGGAGTCCGCTGTCTGCTCAGGGGCAAGCTGGAGGTGGAGGTTTTGGATGCCGCAGCGATTGCCGTGTCTGTCCTGAGACGGGATTTCGACACGGCGGGTTCTGTTATGTTCCTTCTGGGGATTGGGGAACTTCTGGAAGAATGGACCCGCAAAAAGTCAGTGGGCGACCTTGCCAGGAGCATGTCCTTAAACATTTCCGGGGTATGGCAGAATGTGGATGGGACAGAGGTCCTGGTTCCTGTTTCAAAAATCAGGGAGGGAGACCTGGTAACGGTCCATATGGGAAATGTGATTCCTCTGGACGGAGTGGTCGCTTCCGGGGACGCCATGGTGAACCAGGCTTCCATGACAGGGGAATCAGCGCCTGTCAGGAAGGAGGAGGGCTCCTACGTGTATGCGGGAACAGCCGTAGAGGAGGGAGAGATTACCCTGCGGGTGAGGACGGCTGCGGGCGACACCAGGTTTGAACGGATTGTGACCATGATTGAGGAGTCGGAGCAGCTTAAGTCCACGGCTGAGGGAAAGGCAGCCACCCTGGCGGACGCGTTGGTTCCCTGGAGTCTGGGCGGAACCATCCTTACGTGGCTGCTGACCCGCAATGTGACAAAGGCCCTGTCCATCCTGATGGTGGATTTTTCCTGCGCGCTGAAGCTGGCTATGCCCCTGTCTGTGCTCTCCGCCATGCGCGAGGCCGGCAGCTGCCATATTACGGTAAAAGGAGGCAGGTATATGGAGGCAGTGGCTGCTGCCGACACCATTATCTTTGACAAGACAGGAACCCTGACAAAGGCCAGGCCCCAGGTGGCGGATGTGGTGGTATTCAATGACATGGGAAAGGAAGAGCTGCTGCGCATTGCTGCCTGCCTGGAGGAGCATTTCCCCCACTCCATGGCTAAGGCTGTGGTAAATGAGGCAGTGAAGCGGGGGCTGGTCCACAAGGAGATGCATTCCAGGGTGGATTATATTGTAGCACACGGCATTGCCACCTATGTGGGAGATGAAAGGGTGGTGATTGGAAGCTATCACTTTGTGTTTGAAGATGAGGGATGCAGGATACCGGAGGATAAGAGAACGGTATTTGACAGCCTTCCCGTGGAATATTCCCACCTCTACCTGGCCATCGGAGGAAGCCTGGCAGCCGTTATCTGCATTGAGGACCCTCTGAGGGATGAGGCGGATGCGGTCATCGCGGCCCTTCACAGGCAGGGAATCACCAAGATTGTCATGATGACAGGAGACAGTGAGCGCACGGCCGCCGCTGTTGCCGGACGGGTGGGAGTGGACGAGTATTATTCAGAGGTCCTTCCCGAGGACAAGGCCCGGTTCGTGGACGAAGAAAAGAAAAAGGGCCGCAAGGTTATTATGATTGGCGACGGAATCAATGATTCGCCGGCCCTGTCGGCTGCTGACGCGGGAATTGCCATCAGCGAAGGGGCTGAGATTGCCAGGGAGATAGCAGATATCACCATCTCGGAGGACAACCTGTTCCAACTGGTGACACTGAGGGCTATCAGCCGGGCACTCATGGACCGGATTGACCGGAACTACCGGTTTGTTATCGGATTCAACCTGGGTCTTATTCTTCTGGGAGTGGGAGGCGTCATAACCCCGGCCGCATCAGCTATGCTCCACAATACATCCACTCTGGCTATCAGTTTAAAGAGCATGACCAATCTTCTGGATTGATTTTTGAAGGCGCGTACAGAAAAAAAATAAAATCCCCCTTCCTGTATTTTACAATTATTTTGGGAATGGAAGAGAGTAAATGGACATATGTTTATTTTCTGTCATTTATTGTGAAAAAAATTGTGCCGTATGCATAAAAAAACGGTATGTTTTTTGTGAAAAAGAAATAAACTGAACATAATTCTATTGCTTTTTTCTATGTTTGATGTTAAAATATAAACAAAGTTAATGACAGACCGGTTGATGAATTCGGGAGAGATTACCGCCAGGTAACGCCGAAGGGGATGCGCAAACTCTCAGGCAAAAGAATCGAATTCGGACGGGACTCTGGAGAAGGTCACTAAAATGTGAATACCGATGAAGCAACCGGCGGCATAGCAGCAACCGCGTCAGGGAAACTTTCAGGTAAAAGGACAGAGGCAGACATCTACGCTACGTTTATGTCTGTCTCTGTTTTTTTGCAATTTTGGGGACTTCTTCGTTACCTGCATTGCGAAAACTCTACCAAGGATATACCTTAGCTTAAGAGCTATCACAGCGGTAACGGCGGTCTGTGGTGGAAAGCGGCCAAGCATATCTGCGGAGAGCAAAAAACAGGAGGAACGTAGATTTATGACAATTATTACGGGGTTAGGATTACTATTATTGACGCTGGCAGCTTTCTCACTTTTCAGTATGAAGGCGCCCAAAGGTTCAGCGGCCATGTCGGGAATGGCCAATGCAGCAGTTGCAACTTTCCTTGTGGAGGCTGTCCACAGGTACATATCCGGAGATTTGCTTCACCTGGCATTCCTTGGGGAAACGGGCACCATATCGGGCAACATGGGCGGCGTGGCAGCGGCAATTATGGTACCGATAGGCATGGGAGTGAATCCCGTATTTGCAGTAGTTGCCGGTGTTGCTCTGGGAGGATACGGCATCCTTCCGGGATTTATCGCAGGATATGCAATTGGCTTCATTGCGCCGTTTATTGAGAAACACCTTCCGCCGGGCCTGGATTCCGTGCTGGGTGCTCTCATGATTGCACCGATTGCCAGATTCATCGCCTTCCTGGTGGATCCGGCTGTGAATGCAGCCCTGGCGCACATCGGCGGCATGATTTCGGCAGCTACAGAGCAGTCGCCCATTCTCATGGGACTTCTGCTGGGAGGGGTTATCAAGATGATTTGTACGTCTCCCCTCAGTTCCATGGCTCTTACCGCCATGCTGGGACTTACAGGACTGCCCATGGGTATTGCAGCTATTGCCTGCTTCGGCGGTTCCTTTACCAATGGTGTCATCTTTAAAATGCTCCACTTCGGGGATAACAGCAACGTGGCAGCTGTTATGATGGAGCCGCTGACACAGGCCCATATCATAACAAAGCACCCCATACCGATTTATTGTTCCAACTTTTTCGGGGGAGGCTTTTCGGGAGTGGCCGCCGCATTCCTGGGCATTATCAACAATGCCCCGGGAACAGCATCTCCCATACCCGGACTGCTGGCGCCCTTTGCCTTCAATCCGCCGTTAAAGGTACTTATGGCGCTGCTGCTGGCTGCCATCAGCGGTACCCTGGCTGGAATCGTGGGAGCCATAGTATTTAAGAAGAAGTATGATATGAAGCCGGAATTATCCGTCATTAATTCGTTTGAGGAGTAATAACGCAGCATGGGAACAGCCAGATGGGGAAACTTGTCTGGCTGTTCTTTTTATGTTTTTCGAAATAAACAATATTAATAATAATTATCAATATTATTTATTGACAAAAGGGATTAGTTCTGGTAAAATATGAGTAAATTAGACAAAGCTAACAATCGGGCAGCAGGCAATGGATTTCTGTTTCAAGGGTAACGGGATAGAAGGCAAGGCAGCAGTAAACCATCACAAAGACCAGGAGGAAACAATATGTCATTAATAGGAAAAGAAATCAGCGATTTTACAGTACAGGCCTATGCAGGCGGAGCGTTCAGGGAAGTGAAGAAATCAGATGTTTTAGGGAAGTGGGCTGTATTTTTCTTTTATCCCGCGGATTTTACATTTGTTTGCCCCACTGAGCTGGAGGACCTGGCGGATAAGTATGAGGACTTCAAGTCAGCCGGCTGCGAGATATACAGCGTATCCTGCGACAGCCATTTTGTCCACAAGGCATGGCATGACGCATCAAGGACCATACAGAAAATCAAGTATCCCATGCTGGCGGATCCCACGGGCAGTCTGGCCAGGGATTTCGATGTGATGATAGAGGCTGACGGAATGGCTGAAAGAGGAAGCTTTATCGTGAATCCGGAAGGAAAGATTGTTGCCTGCGAGGTAATCGCGGGAAATGTGGGCAGGAATGCGGACGAGCTGTTCAGACGTGTTCAGGCATCCCAGTTTGTGGCGGAGCACGGTGATCAGGTATGCCCGGCAAAATGGCAGCCGGGAGCAGATACTTTAAAACCGAGCCTGGAGCTGGTGGGGCTCTTATAAGCCGCCCTCTACAATATGGCAGGTCCTGGACAGATGGTGGATGAAGGGCTGAGAAAGTACGCTGCATTCATTGGTTTTGAGAAGTTTTTTCAAAAAACAGATAAAATGGTTTAATGAGAAAAGGTATCGGTTATATGTATTGACGGATGCCTTTTTTTGTACCATAATAACCATGTTATATAACAGTGTTATAATGATATGGGAAAAGGTTGGAGTGATTGTCATGGAGGACAGGTACAACGGTACGGTTACTGCCATATTGGAGGCAGGAAAGAAGGAATTTCTCACATATGGATATGAGAAAGCGTCGCTCAGGAGAATCGCAAAGGAGGCATCGGTGACAACCGGAGCCATATACGGTTATTTTCCGGGGAAGAAAGCATTGTTTGACGCGCTGACCTCAGATACGGCGGAGGAACTGCTGGATCTGTACCGTAAAGAGCACAGGGACTTTGCTGCGCTGCCGCCTGAACAGCAGCCAGCCAGGCTGAATGAGATTACAGAGCAGTACATACCCTGGATGGTGAATTATATCTATGATCATTTTGAGGTGTTCAAGCTGCTTCTGTGCTGCGGCGCCCAGGAAGCCAGGGACCGTTATTTTGACAGGCTGGCCGCGGTGGAGGAGCAGTCCTGCCGGGATTTTATAAAAGCTATGGAATCTTTGGGGCATTCGGCTGAAGGAATGAGCAACACACTGATTCATATTCTGTGCAGGTCCTTTTTCCAGCAGCTCCATGAATTTGTGTCCCACGACCTGCCGAGAGAACAGGCAATTACCTGTGCTGTCACATTAAGCCGTTTTCAGCATGCGGGCTGGGTGCGAATCATGGAGTTGGGTGAGTAAGAGATGGGGCTTGAGGGCGGAAAGCCGGAAGGCAGAAGCCTGACAGCCTTATTTTTAAAACAATGAGTTAGTTATAACTAACAAAAAAAGGAGGATGAAAAAGTGGATGGCAGCAGGAAACATATTATGACACGGCTTCCCGATACAGGTAAGGTGACTCTGATGACCTTTGCAGGGAAGTATAAATACCTTACAGTGACAGGATGCATTCTGTCAGGTATCAGCGCGGTTATAGCGCTGGTGCCGTATCTGTGCATGTGGAAGGTGATAAAGCTGGCGGTCCTGAACTGGCCGGGAGGACTGGCCGGCGGAACGCTGGTTTACTGGGGGTGGATGGCGGTGGCTTCCTCACTCCTGAGCATGCTTATCTATTTTGGGGCTCTTATGTGTACCCATCTTTCGGCCTTCCGGACAGCCAGAAATATGAAGACGGCTGCCCTTCACCACCTGGCAGAGCTGCCCATTGGCTATTTGAGGGGGACCGGAAGCGGAAAACTGCGCCGTATCATTGACGACGGGGCAGGACAGACAGAGACTTATCTGGCCCATCAGTTACCGGATTTGGCGGGAGCATTGGTGACGCCGGCGGCAGTGCTGGTACTTCTTCTGGTGTTTGACTGGAGATTTGGCCTTATCAGCCTCATTCCCATGGCGGTGGGTACATTTTTCCTCAGCAGGATGATGGGGACGGGAATGGCAGAGTGCATGAAGCAGTACCAGAATGCCCTGGAGGACATGAACAGCGAGGCCGTGGAGTATGTGCGCGGAATCCCTGTGGTAAAGACATTCCAGCAGAGCATTTTTTCCTTTAAGAGCTTTCATGATTCCATCATTCGCTATAAGAACTGGGCTGTGAATTATACCCTGTCCCTCAGAATTCCCATGTGCTGTTATTCGGTCAGCATCAACAGCATATTTGCCGTTCTCATACCTGCGGGCCTTCTTCTGGCAGGGGATGCGGCGGGCGGGCAGGGTTTTGTGACCATGGCCCTGGATCTGGTTTTCTATATCCTGTTTACACCTGTCTGCGTGACTATGATGGACAAAATCATGTGGACCAGTGAAAATACCATGGCTGCCAATGACGCGCTGGAGCGAATATTGAATGTTATCAGAGAGAAGCCTCTTTCTGAGCCCGCAGCTCCCAGGAAGCCTGAAAATCACAGGATTGAGATTAAGGACGTCTCGTTTTCCTATAACAAGGACGGTGTAAACGCTCTGGAGCATGTGTCTCTTACTGTGCCGCAGGGAGCCACCACAGCTATTGTAGGGGCTTCCGGAAGCGGCAAGACTACTCTGGTCAGCCTGATTCCAAGGTTTTTTGATGTGGACCAGGGAAGCATTTGTATCGGCGGTGTGGATGTGAGGGAGATGGAGACAAAAGAACTGATGAAGAGGGTCAGCTTTGTATTCCAGGACAGCCATCTATTTAAGGACAGTCTGATGAACAACATACGGGCGGCAAAACCGGAGGCAGATAAGGAGGAAGTCATGGGGGCCGTGAAGGCAGCCAGATGTGAGGACATTATTAAGAAGATGCCCCAGGGTCTGGATACGGTGGTTGGAACCAAAGGGGTGTACCTGTCGGGCGGTGAAATGCAGAGAATTGCACTGGCCAGAGCAATCTTAAAGGACGCTCCCATTGTGCTCCTGGACGAGGCCACGGCATTTGCCGACCCTGACAATGAATATCTGATTCAGCTGGCCTTTGAGAAGCTGGTGGAGGGCAAGACCGTGATAATGATCGCCCACAGGCTGTCTACGGTGTGCCGGGCTCACCGTATCTTCGTGATGGAGAAAGGCCGTGTGGCTGAACAGGGAAGCCATGATGAACTTTTGAAGGCCAGGGGGCTGTATGCAAAAATGTGGAAGGATTATCAGACATCAGCAGAGTGGAAGGTAGGTGGAAAGGCATGAGCAAGTATCTGCAGAAAAAATTCGCCTTGAGCGAACAGGGAGGAAGGGATCTGACAAAGGCCATATTTTCCTGTGCTCTCACCAATATGGGGCTGATATTCCCCATGGGCATCCTGTTCCTCTTTATGGAACGGCTTCTGGGCCCGTTGGTGGGGATTCAGGCTCCTTCCCTGGGAATGGCCGGGTATGTGGCAGCCTGCATTGTACTGCTGGTTATAATATTCATTTTCTGGAGAATCCAGTATGACGCTACCTTTGTGGCATCCTATACGGAAAGCGCCAATATGCGTATTCGTCTGGCGGAGAGGCTCAGAACCCTGCCCATGTCTTTTTTTGGAAAACGGGATCTGGCAGATTTGACCACCACCATTATGGCGGACAGCGCGTTTATTGAAAAGGCATTTTCCCATTTTATTCCTGAACTCATAGGGGCCTTCCTATCCACGGCGATCATAGGAGTGTGTCTTATGGCGGCTGACTGGCGGATGGGGCTGGCTGTGCTGTGGGTGGTTCCCATATCCTTTCTTCTGGCAGCAGGTACAAGACCCATGGTGGACCAGGTGGAGCGCAGGCAGAAGGGAAAGAAAATCGCTGCTTCGGACGGAATCCAGGAGTGCATTGAGAATATCCAGGACATCAGGGCCAACAACCAGCAGGAGGAGTATCTGAGGGGGCTGGACCAGAAGATTCTGAACGTGGAATCCATCACCATACGTCTGGAACTGTTAAACGGTACCATGGTCACAGCGTCCCAGATGTTCCTGAAAGTCGGCATGGCTACCACGGTACTGGCGGGAGCTGCTCTTCTGTCATCCCATTCCATCGGCTTTATGATGTTCCTCATGTTTATGGTGGCGTCCACCAGGCTGTACGGACCTCTTACCGGCTGTCTGCAGAACCTGTCGGCTGTGTACTCTGCTTTACTGGTGGTGGAACGGATGAAGGGGATTGAGGAGCAGCCTGTTCAGCATGGAAGCAGGGAAGCTGCGTACGATGGATATGACATTGTATTTGACCATGTGGGATTTTCCTATAAAGATGGGAAACAGGTTTTAAAGGATGTGTCATTTACAGCAAGACAGGGACAGGTGACAGCCCTGGTAGGGCCGTCGGGAGGCGGAAAATCTACCAGTGCAAAGCTGGCTGCCAGGTTCTGGGATATTGACAGAGGAAAGATTACGCTGGGAGGTACGGATATCAGCGGGATAGAGCCGGAGACCCTGCTTAGAAGCTTTTCCATTGTATTCCAGGATGTGGTCCTGTTTAACAATACCATCATGGAGAACATCCGTCTGGGACGCAAAGACGCATCTGACCAGGAGGTGATGGAAGCGGCCAGGGCAGCCCAGTGTGAGGAATTTATTCATCGTCTTCCAAACGGATATGAGACCCGGATTGGGGAAAATGGTTCTGCCTTATCCGGCGGGGAACGGCAGCGGTTGTCCATTGCCAGGGCCCTTTTAAAGAATGCCCCTGTGATTCTCATGGATGAGGCCACGGCGTCTCTGGATGTGGAAAATGAGACTCTGGTACAGCAGGCCATATCCAATCTGGTCAAGAATAAGACTGTGCTGATTATTGCGCACCGGATGAGGACTGTGGCAGGCGCAGACCGGATTGTGGTGCTAAAGGATGGTTATGTGGCGGAGCAGGGTACGCCGGAGGAACTGTTGGAGAAGAAAGGGATATACCATCACATGGCAGAACTTCAGGGTAAGAGCCTGAACTGGAGTCTGTAAGCAGATGGTGAGAGGAAAGCCGCCGGGAATGGATGGAGTCCCGGCGGCGTTTTTTGACTTCCACAACAGCGGCGCCCGTATTTTAAAAGATATTTGCTTGGTTTGTAATCGGGGATAGTCTTATGCAAACTTGATGGTTTATTGAGATATTTCGGCAATTGATAGAAATCTCCGGAAAATCCCCTGTCAGTTCACAGAAAATCCCCGGACTGTTCACAGAAAGCTCATGGTTTCCAGGATTTTTTTAAGGTTTGTTTCAGCTTGGGCTGTTAGGATAAAAGCCATAAAAGATGAAGGAGGCCATGTGTATGACTCAGGAAATATTCAAACGCTACGAGAAAAAATATATGCTCACCCAAAAACAGTATGATGCTTTGATGCCTGCTCTGGAAAGACAGATGGATACAGACCATTACGGGGAATATACCATATCCAATATTTACTTTGATACACCGGATTTCCAGCTGGTCAGACAATCCATTGAAAAACCGGAATATAAAGAAAAGCTGCGTTTGAGGGCATATGGGAAGGCGACGGACACCAGCGTGGTATATGCGGAATTAAAGAAAAAGTTTGACGGGGTGGTGTACAAACGCCGGATACCAATGCCCCTCTGCCAGGCAAGAAAGTATCTGTATTATGGAATCCGGCGGATTGAGGAGAGCCAGATATTGAAGGAAATAGATTATGTTTTGAATCGGTATGACTTAAAACCCGCGGCTTTTGTGGCCTATGACCGGGCGGCATATTACGGAAAGGGCAATGAAGAATTAAGGATTACCTTTGACCGGAATATTTGCTGCAGGTGCAGCGGGCTGGATCTGAAGAATGGAGTTTATGGAACAATGCTTTTGAATAAGGACCAAATTCTGATGGAGGTGAAAATTCCTGGGGCGATGCCGTTATGGATGAGCAGGCTTTTTTCCGATATGGGGCTTTTTCCGGTGTCTTATTCAAAATATGGTGCCTATTATAAAGAGTACCTGTATCAAGGGATATTTATAGAGGGAGGTAGAATCTGTGCTTGAGAGTGTGTTGACAGAAACTGTAAATACCGGTATTACAATGGGACAATTTTTACTCTGTACCATTACATCAGTAATGCTGGGGGCAGTGCTGGCTGCGGTTCATACATACAGGAACCAGTATTCCAGAAGCTTTATTCTTACTCTGGTCCTGCTGCCTGTTATGGTCCAGACCGTGATCATGCTGGTAAACGGAAACCTGGGTACCGGAGTGGCGGTCATGGGAGCGTTCAGTCTGGTGCGGTTCAGGTCCTTGCCCGGCAATGCAAGAGAGATTGGAAGTATATTCCTGGCCATGGCTCTGGGTCTGGCCGCTGGAATGGGGTATCTGGGAACCGCTATGCTTTTGATGATTGTGTCTGGCGGAATTACCATCCTTTTGATATCCCTTCCGGCAGGCAGGGCCGGGAGAAAGGAATTGAAAATTACGATACCGGAAAATCTGAACTATTCAGGGATTTTTGACGATATATTTGCGAAGTATACTAAAAGGTCAGAGCTTGTGCGGGTCAGGACCGTGAATATGGGCAGTCTCTATGAACTGTGCTACCAGGTGGATTTAAAGTCGGAATTTATTGAAAAGAACATGCTGGATGAAATACGGTGCAGAAATGGGAACCTTACCATTGTCTGCGGCCGGCTGCCGGATGGCAGGGATGAATTATAGGAGGATAATCATATGGGCAGAAAAGGACTGAAATACAGGAAACTTAAGATATTTGGAATAGCGGCCGGACTGGCCGGTGTTCTGTTTCTTGCCGGATGCACAAAGACAGCCGGGCAGGATGGGAGTAAGGCGGGAGCCGCTGGAACATCGGAAACAGCAGGCATCCAGGAAGCGGCAGGGACGCAGGACACAAACCGGACAGATGCAGACAGTTCCTTTGGTGATGGAGAGGAAACACGAATCACTGGAAATGGAACAACAGTGGCCATTGAAGGGACAGGGGCTGCGGCTGACGGGGCCAATGTCACTATTTCATCTTCCGGAACATACCGCCTGACAGGAAACATTACAGGGGGAGGCGTGGTGGTGGACGCGGGAAAGGAGGATGAAGTATGTCTGATACTGGACGGCGTTTCCATTACAAGTGCGGATTATTCCGCAATCTATGCCAGCCAAAGCGGACTTCTGACCATTGTCCTGGAGGATAGGACAGAAAACAGGGTATCTGACGGAAATACATATACTTATCCGCAGACAGGGGAGGACGAGCCGGATGCAGCCATTTTCAGCAAGGATGATGTGGTATTTGAGGGGAACGGCATGCTGACAGTCAGCGGTAATTATATGAATGGTATACGGGGAAAGGATCGCCTTACCATTAATTCCGGTACCTATGTCATTGAGGCGGCGGAAGATGGCGTGAAAGGAAAGGACGCCGTAGAGGTGAACGGCGGAGAGATTACCATTACAGCAGGCAGCGACGGGATACAGTCAAATAATAATGGGGAAGAAGACAAGGGATATGTGAGAATCACCGGAGGAACCACGGCCATCACAGCAGGAAAGAAAGGAATACTGGCCGAAACGCTGGTTGAGGTTACAGGCGGCATCATTGACATAAATGCTCAGGATGACGGTATACACAGCGGCAAGAATGTAAGGTTGTTCTCAGGTGAGCTGACGCTGTCCGCAGGCGACGATGCAGTTCACAGTGATAATCTGGTGGAAGTCTCAGGCGGAACCATAATCGTGGAACAAAGCCGCGAGGGACTGGAAGGGCTCTGTTTGGAAATCACTGGAGGAACCATTCAGATTAACTCAGAGGATGATGGAATTAATGCAGCCCGGGGTACAGATACATCCGGCGGTCCAAATGCAGCCGGCGGTTCTTTTGGTGCAACAGAAGGGGCTTACATCCGTATTACGGGAGGAAACGTGAAGATCAATGCTTCCGGGGATGGTATAGACTCCAATGGAGACCTGTATCTGGAGGGAGGTACCGTCCTCGCAGAAGGCCCGGCAGAAGGGGGAAATGGTGCTTTGGATTACAATGGTACGGGAACCATTTCGGGAGGAACCATATTGGCTGTGGGAAGTGCGGGAATGTTCCAGACGTTTTCTGAGAATTCATCCCAGCCCATGCTGATGGTTTACTTTGATGAAATGCAGGATGCCGGAACAACCATATCAATAAAGGACGGGCTGGGAAATCAATTGACGGAAACAGAGATTTCAAAGCCCTTTGAGGCTCTGCTTTTCAGCTCGCCAGAATTAAAAACAGGGGAGACTTATTACATAGAGGCCGGAGAACAGGATATTCAGATGGCGGTGGACGGCATCCTGAATCAGTATGGCACGCCTTCCAGCGGAGGTTTTAGAAGAATCCCAGGCGGCGGAGACGGAAAGTTAAAAGAAAAGCCGGGAGCAGGAACCGGAGAGGAAAACTTCGGAAGAACACAGGAAGGTAGAGAAGGAGAGAATGCTGAAGGAAGCCGGGAGGGAAGGCGAAAAATGCAGCCGGAAGCGGGAAACGCAGATAATATTGGCAGTGAATCAGAATCGGAAGGAACCGGAAATGTTTCCGGCAAAGCCTCCGTTGTTGTAATACAGGAGACTTTGCTGGCAGGGAATTCGCCGGAAGAGAGCTTGCCGGAAGGTATCCATGTTCTGGGAAGCAGCGGTAGCATGGAGTAAGCCGAAGCCTTGAAGCATGCCGGGTGGCCGGGAATACTTTCTTATTCCTGTATGGGCAGCCGAACTATAAATGAGTTTGTTGCGAAACCATCCGTGCTGGCCTCAATCTTTCCTCCATGCTCAGATACAATGCTTTGGGCAATGGAAAGTCCGAGGCCGTAGCCGGGGATATTGCTGCGGGCAGTGTCTCCGCGGTAAAAGCGGAGAAACAGGTGTTTGATTTCTTCTTTCGTGAGAGGCGCCCCCTCATTTGAGACAGTGAGGAGCGCCTCTTTTGCGCTGGTCTTTTTCAGGGTAACACAGATGGAGCCGTTATCCTGACTGTATTTGCAGGCATTGTCAAGGAGAATGTCTGTCAGCTGCCGGAGTTTTTTATCATCTCCATTTACATGAAGTGCAGCTTCGATATCATAGGTGATGTGTTTACCCATGTCAAAAGCCAGAGGCTCAAAGGCCATAAGACTGCTGTTTACAATAAAGCTCAGGTCAACTGGTGCGCAGACCGCAGACTCCTGTCCTGAGTCACTCCGGGCCAGGGCGAGAAGGCTTTCTATCAGCTGTTTCATCCGCAGGGACTCAGCCTTTATATGGCTTATCCGCTGCCGGTTTTGTCCCTTCGGTATATCGCGGTCTTTTTCAAGCATATCGGCATTGGAGAGGATGACGGTGAGAGGTGTTTTTAATTCGTGGGAGGCGTCCGCAACAAACTGGCGCTGCCGCTGCCAGGCAATCTCCACTGGTTTCACAGCCCATCCGGAGAGAAGGATGGAGAACAGGAAAAAGACAGCAAACGAACTTGCTCCGATAATGGAAGAGTGAATCACTTGCCAATAGAGTGAATTCTGTTCCTCATATATATCGGCGAATACATACCGCACTGTTTGGTCAGGCTTGGTTTTTCCCCGGAGAAAACGCAGGTGCAGGTCTTTTAAGGTACCGGACTCACCGCCCTTGCTTTCCGCCAGGGATATCAGGGTTTCGGCCTCCTGGCTTTCTATATCTGGAAGCTGGTTCTTTACTACAGTATAGTTGCCCTGCCTTATATCAACCACCATCAGAGGAAGTTCCTGCCTGCGGGGGCGGGAGGGAGGACGCTGGCCCGCAGAGGACGGCTGCCCTGCCTGTTCCCGCATACTGCCCGGATAATTTTCCAGCATGGCGGAATGCAGGGTGCCCATGCTCCGCTGAACGTAGTTTGCTTTTGTTGTGTAGTACAGCGTTATGAAAATGACAGCCAGCAGAAAAGCGACAATGGTCATCATGATGGCTGAAAATTTCCATCTGAGTTTTCGTATCATAGGGACACCCCCAGCTTATATCCAATGTTTCTCATGACGGAGATAGAAACACAGGATCCCAGCAGCGAGAGTTTCTTGCGCAGAAATGATATGTAGGCCTCCACACTGTTGGAATTCACATTGGCGTCATATCCCCAGACCTTAAGGAGTATGGTTTCTTTGGGGAGATACTGACTGCTGTTTTGTATCAGCATGCTCATTAGTTCCAGTTCCTTGGCGCTTAAAGACACACTGTTTTCACCGCAGATAAGTTCAGGCATGGAGGGTGTGAGGATAAGGTCGCCAAAGGTCAGAGTGTCGGGCGCAATATCTCCGTGGCGCCTTAGCACAGTGCGCAGACAGGCCAGGAATTCTTCGGTGGCAAATGGCTTTGTCAGATAGTAGTCGGCTCCGGCATCTAATCCCCTCACCCGGTCCGAAAGCTCCGACCTGGCAGTCAGCATGAGCACCGGCGTCATGTTGCGGGTGCTTCTTAAGTTTTTCAGAACCGCATATCCATCCATTCCGGGAAGCATCACATCCAGGACAATGGCATCGTAAATGCCGGTTTGTGCAAGCTCCAGTCCCTCTGCCCCCTCATGGGAGACATCTGTATAATATCCTGCCCCGCCTATCATGTCAGCCAGAGTAAATGCCAGCCGTTTCTCATCTTCAATCACTAATATGCGCATGGAATCCCTCCTGTGGTTCATTGGAATAAGCCTATTATAACATGAAGCCTGGGGAGGGAATTTTGAACTTTGTGTGAAAAATTTACTCAGGCAATAATGGGGTTTATTTTGCTGCAGTGCAGGCGGTATTTTAAAGAATAGGGTTAGGGAAAAGGTGTGGAGTGTACGAGGATAATAGTAATCATTTTAAGAGTGACACTTAGTGTGTAGATTGTTTCAAGTTTCAATATAAGGTACAAACATCCATGAAGCGGTGGAAAAAGCGCTTCATGGATGCTTTTTTTGTACAGTAAACAAATCCGCCTGGGGAATGCATATAGTTATAATTTTATACTTTCCCAGCCAGAGCATACATCTTTGACAAAAGCATCGGCTCCTTTAGATACATCGCTTTTTAAAAGCGCATCAATTATAGCAACATGATTATCACAGCACAGAACCTTGATTTGTTGGTCTGTAAGGCCGCCAAAACGATTGCGGTAAGCAATATAACGGCTGTTCATGGTTAAATCGGCAATTACTTTAACCTGATCGTGAATGATTCCTGGAATACACTCATCAAGCAGCCGGTGGAATTCCACATCCAGATAAAATAGTTCTATCAAATCAGGATTACTTATGTACTTCATGTTTCGGAAACGGCTGAACTCCTCATGAAATTTGTTGAGTTCTTCCTTGCTAATTAAATGTCCTGCACTTTCTATAACAAGTTTCCCAAGAGATGCTCTGGCTTTAAAAATGATTTCCAGTTCAAAGGGAGTGAGCTCCCTGACAAATGTTCCCCGTTGCGGTTGTACCACAACATAACCATCTCTCTCAAGAGCAGAAAGAGAGACAGAGATAGGAGTACGGCTTACCTGCAGTTCTTCGGCAAGACTGGCGATACTAAGCTGCTGACCAGGGTGTAGTTTATCAAATATAATCCTGTTTTTGATGATGTTATAGGCTCGTTTATTCAGGGCAGGCTCGTTTGTGATGGAGTCTTCGTAACTTTTCTGATATTTTCCCATTAATGTACCTTCTTTTTATAGTATGTGACATTTTACTTATGCAATATAAGTTTAGCACATGTAGTAAAATAAAACAATAGAATTTTAGCATAGATATGGCGGGGGGTGAAATAAATTGGATAAAAGAGATAGAAATAAAAAGAATATACAAAGTATATTAGATATATTGACAATAAAAGAAATGGGTGGTACTATCTAAACATAGACAACTAACATGTTAGTTAAAAATATAAAATAGAAATAAAACAAAACTAACATGTTAGTAGGGGGTGCTTTTATTTTTAATACAGAAAGGAGAAGTATGAGGTTTGGATGTTGCATCAATATGGTTGCTTTAGAACTTGATGGAATTGGAACAGAACATTTGAGTGAATTAGAGCATATGGGATATGACTATGTTGAAATGCCTCTGGCGGAAATGATGAGACTTGATGGGCCGAATTTTTTGGAATTAAAGAGAAGGGTGGACCGGTTGACTATCGGCTGTGAGGTCTGCAACAACTTTTTTCCAAAACACATGAGACTAACAGGACAAGAGGTTCGTATGGATTTGGTATTGAGCTATGCTGAACGGGCCCTGACGCGTGCTAAAGATTTAGGTGCCACATGTGTGGTGTTTGGAAGTGGCTCTGCTAAAAATGTTCCGAAGGGGACTTCGCTGGAAAAGGGATATCAGCAGATTGTGGATCTGCTGAATCAAATAGCGTCTCTTGCCGCGAACAGAGACATTATTATATGCATTGAACCGCTGAGAAAACAGGAATGTAATCTTATTAATACCTTTGAGGAGGGGGGGAGGCTGGCGGATGAATTAAGACATCCTAACATAAAGGTATTAGCTGATTATTTTCACATGATGGCTGAGGCGGAACCCATGAGCCATTTAAGTGGACCTGGCGGAAGATATCTGGCACATGTTCATTTTTCCAGCTCAGAGAGAAAATTTCCCGGATATCAGGATGAGGAGGCCTATCATGAATTTTTTAATGAACTGAATCGGATTGGATATGACGGCAGGATAAGCTGCGAGGCATATTCTGGTGATTTTAAGGCAGAGGCCCCTGTGACACTGGAGTTTTTGAAACATATGGATGCAAGAGCGAAAGGAGGAGACAGTAGTGTATAGTAAGGAATTGATTGATAATCTAGAAAAAAAGGCGCAGATCCTGCGGCGGGATGTGATAATCAGTGTGGGGATAGGAGTAGCGGGCCATATAGGCGGTTCTAACTCTTCAGCTGATATTGTGACGGCTCTCTATTTCTATAAGATGAGACATGACCCGAAGAATCCCCGCAAAAGGGACAGGGACCGTTTTTTGTTAAGCAAAGGTCATGTAGCAATCCTGCAATATGCAGCGTTGGCAGAAGCTGGTTATTTTCCGGTAGAAGATTTGCCCCATACCAAGGAACTGGGCTCCTATCTCCAGGGACATCCGGACGTACTTAAGACACCTGGTATAGAGGCTGGTACGGGGTCTCTGGGACAAGGCCTTTCCATAGGACTGGGTATGGCTCTGGGACAAAGATTGGATGGACTGGACAGAAAAACATATGTACTAGTAGGGGATGGAGAGATAGCAGAAGGACAGATCTGGGAGGCTGCCATGGCAGCCAGCGCTTTTAAGGCGGATAATTTGGTGGCAATTGTGGACCGGAATGGGCTTCAGGCAAATGGAAAGATAAAAGAAAGGATGGATTCCGGTAATATTGCCGCTAAATTCTTAAGCTTTGGCTGGCATGTCATAGAGATAGACGGTCACAACATGGAAGAAATACTGACAGCTCTGGATGGGGCAGATCAGGTGAAAGGGGTACCAACGGTCATTGTTGCAGACACAGTGAAAGGAAAAGGTCTCAGCTTTGCAGAAAATGTGGTTTCTTATCATAATGGTAAGCTGACAGATGAGACATACCGACAGGCGCTTGCCGAGTTGGCTGTGTAGATGGGGAGGGCTGAAATGGGTGAAACAAATCAAAGAGTGGCTTATGGTAATACTTTAAAGATGTTAGGGAAAGATGATGAGCGGATTGTGGTTCTGGATGCAGATTTGGGTGGCTCGACTATGGGGAAGATATTTGAGGCGGCATATCCTGAACGGCACTTTGAAATGGGAATAGCAGAGGCAAATATGACCAGTGTGGCAGCCGGACTGGCCCAGACCGGAAAGATACCATTTACCAACTCGTTTGCTGTTTTTGCCGGAGGAAGGGCTTTTGACCAGATACGGCAGACTATTGCAATTGGCAAACTGAATGTGAAAATATGCGGCGCTTCTTCCGGCCTCTCGGATTTTGGGGATGGTGCTACACATCAGTGTGTGGAAGATATGGCCATATTTAGGTCTATACCTAATATGACAGTGGTCTGCCCGGCTGATGCAAATGAAACGGTTGAAGCGGTTAAGGCGATTGCAGGCTATGAGGGTCCGTGTTATCTCAGACTGAATAGGAACGAATATGATAATGTAACACCGGAGGGAAGAAAATTTCAGATAGGTGTACCATATGTGATGAAGGAAGGGGAAGAAATAGCAGTATGTGCCACCGGATATATGTTAAAGGAAGCACTTGAAGCCGCAGAAATCCTGAAAGATGAAATAAGTGTGAGGGTCATAAATGTTCCTACTGTTAAACCAATTGACGAGGAGGTACTCATCAGCCTGCTTAAGGGATGCAGGGGGATTGTGACGGCTGAAGAGCATACTGTGAAAGGCGGCCTGGGAAGTGCGGTTGCCGAAATACTGAGAAGGAAGCCGATCCCTATGGAATTTGTAGGCATTAAGGATGTATTTGGCTGCAGTTCGCACTCCTACAGGGAGCTGCTGGAATATTATGGACTGACAGCGGAATCGGTGGCAGAGGCAGTCAGAAGCATTGCGAACATTTGAAAGGAGTCGGATTTTCATGAAAATTGGATTTATTGGTTTGGGTATCATGGGCAGGCCTATGGCTAAGAACCTGGTAAAAGCAGGGTATGATTTGACGGTATATGATTTGAATGAAGAGGCTGTGGCTGATTTGGTATCATGCGGAGCAAGGGCAGCAGACAGCAGCAGAGAAGCATCATTGGAGGCAGAGGTAGTGATTACCATGGTTCCCAATTCGCCACAGGTCAGGGAAGTGGTGTTGGGGAAGGATGGCATGGCAGAAGGTGCTTCTGAAGGAACGGTGCTGATTGACATGAGTTCCATTGACCCTACGGAGAGCAGAAGCATTGGCATGGAGCTGAAAAAATATGGAATTGAAATGATGGATGCCCCGGTATCAGGTGGTGAGCCCAAAGCAATTGAAGGCACATTGTCTGTCATGGTCGGAGGCAGGAGGGAACTGTTTGACAGATATTATGACATGTTGATGGTTATGGCAGGCTCTGTAGTTTATGTGGGTAAATTGGGAGCTGGTAATGTGGCAAAGCTGGCCAATCAGATTATTGTGGCAGTAAATATCGCGGCGGTCTCGGAGGCATTAACCTTTGCTAAAAAGGCGGGAACGGACCCGGAACTGGTATATCAGGCAATCAGGGGAGGATTAGCCGGGTCCACTGTGCTGGATGCAAAAGCACCAATGATGTTTCGGGGAGATTTCAAGCCGGGTTTTCGTATTGAACTGCATATAAAGGACCTGGGGAATGCGATTAATGCAGCCCATGCGGTCAGTTCACCGGTTTTGATGACCGGGCAATTAATGGAAATTATGCAGGCTCTGAAAGCTGATGGGCTGGAAAAAAAGGACCATTCCTGCATTGTGAAGTATTATGAAAAGATTTCAAATGTCACTATAAAATCGTCAGAAGAGGAATGAGATTCAGCCATGAGAAAGAAAGGGGGGAGACTGCCGATGGATGAACGGATTTGTGAGCCGGTGCTGAGGGCGGTTGCTATTTCTAAGGCATTTTATTCCACACAAGCACTGCAGAAGGTTTCCTTTGAACTGCTTCCGGGAGAGGTGCATGCACTGATGGGGGAAAATGGTGCGGGAAAATCCACCTTGGGAAAGTGTATAACGGGGATTTATAAATCAGATGAAGGGGATGTGTATTACCAGGGAAGGAAGGTGGCTTACGCCAATCCCAAGGATGCTCTGAATGATGGGATTGCGATTGTGCTGCAGGAGTTTAATACAATACCGCATTTGAGTGTGGCTGAAAATATTTTTCTTACAGATGAATCATTTTACAAAAAAGGATGGATAGCTGATTATGAGGCTATGGTCAGGAAGACGGATGAGCTTCTGAGATATTTTCATATGAGGGAATTCATAGATCCCATGGATAAGATGTCAAAACTATCTGTTGCGGAGATGCAGATAGTGGAAATTATAAAGGCAATGTCCAAGGAAGCTAAGGTGATTATTCTGGATGAACCAACGGCTACTTTATCAGCCAGGGAAGTGGACCGCCTTTTTGACATGATTAGGGAATTGAAAGAAAAAGGTGTAGGATTTATCATAGTTTCCCATCGAATTAATGAAATATACGAAATTTCAGACCGGATTACTGTATTTCGGGATGGAAGGCTGGTACTTTCAGGGGCGGATACCAGTGAACTTGAGGAGATGGAGCTTATTAAGGCTATGGTTGGGCGGCAGATTGATGATTTATACGGCAAGGCCGCTCAGAGAGACGAGATGATATCTGATGAAATCATACTTGATGTGCAGCATATAAGTGATACACGGAATTTTGTTACAGACTGTTCGTTTCAGGTACATAAAGGCGAAATCCTTGGGATAGCAGGATTAGTGGGGGCGGGAAGAAGTGAACTTATGCGCTGTGTGTTTGGAATTGATTCGCGTTCTGAAGGAAAGGTGATTTTTAAAGGAAAGGAAGTTAGGAAAGATTCGATAACTGCCAGCATAAAGGCGGGGATGTGTTTCCTTTCGGAAAAACGGAAGGAGGAAGGACTCCATCAGGATATATCCATCATGCATAATCTGAATATGGTGATTCATGCCATAGCGAATAGACCGTTTATCAGCAATCGTCTTGAAGAAGATAATTGCAGGGAAATGGTCGAACGTCTGAACATAAAAGTAGGAGAGCCCTTTAACAAAGTGAGCAGCCTGTCCGGGGGGAATCAGCAAAAGATTCTTTTGGGGAAATGGCTCCTTTCAAAGCCGGAATTGCTGATAATAGACGAGCCCACCAGGGGAATTGATGTTGCCTCTAAAAGTGAGATTTATGCAATCTTGCGGGAACTGGCGAACAAAGGGTTTTCCATTATCATGATATCATCAGAAATAAATGAGATTCTGGGAGTTACGGACAGGACGCTGGTTGTACGGGATGGAAAGATTGTTGGCAGGCTTAAGACCTCGGAAACCACTGAAGAACAGATCGGTTACTACGCTACTATGGGAGAGACAGGAGGGGATGAGTAAATGGATAAAGATACAAATGTGAAACAGATTTCCTGGAGCGGGGAATATAAGAAGATGAGGCGCCAGTGGGCGCTGCGCAATAACAGGACAGAATTGATTATGTTGGCAGTACTGCTGGTTGGCTGTGTCGTCATGTCCATGGTTTCATCCACGTTTTTGTCAGTAGGAAATATCCTGAATATTTGTTCCCAGCAATCCACTACGGCTCTTATGGCAATTGGTATGACATTGGTTATCATTACAGGCGGCATCGATCTTTCGGTAGGTACTTTGCTTGGTTTTTCAGGCATGTTGGCAGCTATGAGACTGCAGGCCACCGGAAATATACTTCAGGCCATATTGACGGCATATGGTATTGCCCTGTTTATTGGCATTATCAATGGTTTTTTGATTGGATACATGAAGCTTCCTGCATTCATTGTTACTCTGGGAACACAGCAGATTTGCCAGAGCATGAACTATGTGGTAACAGACGGCTCCTCTGCGTCCAAGTTTCCGGAAGTTTTCGGATTTATTGGTAAAGGTAAACTGATTGGAATAATTCCGTTTTATCTAGTAATGATTATTGCGCTGTACGTTATATTTATGGCTGTTCTGACTAAGATGCGTTATGGGCGGTTTCTGTATGCCACAGGTTCCAATGAAGTGGCGGCCAGGATATCGGGCATTAAGACGAAAAAAGTGATAATGGTTACATATATCATATCAGCGTTGACTGCGGCAACGGCAGGTCTTGTTATGATATCACGGTTAATGGCCTGTGATCCGACTTACGGTAAAAGTGCCGAGATGGATGTGATAGCAGCGGTCGTTATTGGCGGTACATTTATGTCAGGAGGAAAGGGAACGCTATGGGGAACTGCAATCGGTGTTTTTATTGTGGGCGTTCTCAGAAATTCATTGAACCTTCTGGGGGTAAATACCTTCTGGCAGGGAACAGCAATCGGTGTTGTAATCATCCTGGCAGTTTTGGCGGAACAGTTGTCACACAAGAAAAAAGATAACTAAATAGTAAATATTAAAATAAAAGTACAGGAGGAAATGAAAATGAGGAAAGCAGCGGCAATGTTTATGGCAGCAATGATGGCGGTCAGCCTGTCAGGATGTACGGGCGGAGGTAAAACGGCAGACAGCACTACTGCGGCGGTGACAGAGGCAAAGGAAACAACGGTGGAGGCAACAACAACTGCTGACACGACAGCGGATTCGGCGGAAACACAGAAGGCGGCAGAAGCAGAAAATGAGGCAGAAAAGTCAGGGGAGAGCTACCATATAGCGTATCTGTGTCCGTCTATGGATACGCCTTTCTGGCGTTATATGGCAACAGGTGTTGAGAGAGAGGCTGAGAAACTGGGAAATGTTACGGTTACGACGTATGATAGTAAGAATAGTGCGGATATCCAGTATACAAATGCTCAGGATGTAATTGTAAAAGGCGTAGATGGCATTGTGATTAGCCCGACAGATTCGGCTTCTTGTGTGGCAGTACTTGGATTGGCTGAAGAGGCAGGGATACCGGTGGCAATCAGTGATATTGGAACAGATTCCGGTGAATATGTGACATTTATCAAAACAAATAACCTGAAAGGAGCAGAGGAAGGCGGCAAGTATCTGGCATCTCTTCTCAAAGAAGGCGATAAGGTTGCTGAAATTGTAGGACCCCAGGCACGTCAGAATCAGCAGGACAGAAAAGCAGGGTTTGAAAAGGGTGTTGGCACAGCTAATGTAGAGATTGTTGATTTCCGCCAGATGGAGCGCGAGAACCGCAGTGAGGGAGAATCCTATGCTCAGGATTATCTGACAGCATATCCTGACCTGAAGGCAATTTTCTGCACATCTGACGACGCGTCGCTTGGAGTACTGGCAGCATGCCAGGGGGCGGGCCGAAATGAGGTCATGATATTTGGTTTTGACAGCAATGAAGAATTGCTGGCAGCTGTCAGGGAGGGAACTATCGTGGGAACCAGTACACAGCAACCGCTGTTAATGGGAGCCAGGGCGTTGGATGGAGTGATTGACCATCTTGATGGCAAGGAGGTTGAGCAGTTACAGGAGATAGAGACATTACTTGTCACAAAAGACAATATTGACGATGTTTATGACATCCTAAGTGAGACAGCTATGGTGATTGAATAGACGAGGAGAGAAGGAGAAAGAACCATGATTAAAGTAGATCCTACAAAGCACACACATTGGTATAGTCCATGGAATGTTCCAGTGGCAAAGGTGGATTCTGGAGAAACTGTTAGTTTTACATGTCAGGATACATGGAACGATGTAATGGTAGACACAAATACCATTCAGGCAAGGGCTATGCACGGATACCCTATTAATCCTGTGAATGGACCAGTTTATGTAAATGGTGCCATGCCTGGTGATACAATGAAAATTACAATTGAAGATGTACGTGTTACATCGGATGCAACCTTAATTTGCAATGATATTCAGGTATGCAAGGCATTCAGAAAGTATATAACGGACGATGAGGTAGTTAAATTCCCAATCAAAGATGGGCAAGCAGATATGTTTGGCGTGAAAGTTGATTTAAAGCCATTCCCTGGATGTCTGGGAGTAGCTGCCGCGGAGCGTATGAGTACTCTTGACCAGGGACGCCATGGCGGAAATATGGATTGTAAATATTTGACAAAGGGGAGCATCCTATATCTGCCGGTGTTTGCGCCGGGAGGACTGGTTGCTACAGGAGATATCCATGCGTACCAGGGCGATGGGGAAATCGTAGGCGGTCTGGAGGTTGCGGGAGAGGTTGACCTTAAACTGGAAGTCATCAAAGGAATTACAGAACCTTGGCCGATTCTTGAAACGAATGACCGTTGGTATGCGATTGTTTCGGACGATACTCTGGAGGAAGCGGGTTTCAAGGCAGTCCAGTGTATACAGGAATTTATACTGAAACGGACCGACAGGTACACCCCTAATCATCTGATGCTGATGCTTGCTGAGCTGGGGGATGTGGAAGTGTGCCAGATGGTAGATACATATATGACAATGCGTTTTGGGTTTGAGAAGCGGATTGCACCGGAGCTTACTTTTTGATTTGAAACTGCAGGCGTGAAAGGAAACTTTCACGCCTGATTCAACGTCTGCAGGAGTTATTAACACAAACCATATATCCCGCCTCTACGGAAGCAATACATAGAGTGCGGCAGCCACGGAACAAATCATAAAAAATGTCCCGCTGACCCGGATAAATGTCAAATAAAGACCGGTTGGCCCTACGCCGTCCACTGCGAAAATATGTTCAACCTCCCAGAGATATTCCGGCTTTATAATCATGGCCAGACCTAAAACAAATAAAGGAATCAGACCCAGATAATCCATCGCAACCTCCTTGAAATTATGGTATCATATCCATGTAATCAGGATATGTATGTTTCATAAACAGAGTATATCATATAAAAAATGGAATATGGCGATATTCATGAAATGGAAATAGAATCTTAAAGATGGAATAAAAATAGAACAAAAAAAGTAATAATTTCTGGGTATTCGTTCAGATGAATGAATATAATTCATTGACTTTTGTTCAATAGAGTGATATTCTATGTATATAGCAGACGGCCAGCTTGTTGGGAAACAGGTATGGAACCTGCTGACTAATGAAAACAGAGTATTAAGCAGAAGGAGTCTGTTCAGAAAAGGGGAGATTGACAGATGGAACGCAAGACAGCCAGAATATCCAAGGAACCGGGGGTCCGCAGACAGGAAATATTGGACACGGCCATGTCTGTTTTTATGGAAAAGGGGTATGAGGCAGCTACCATGAGAGATATTGCGGCAGCCATGCATGTGGTGCCGGGACTGTGTTACCGGTATTTTGAGTCCAAGCAGATGCTGTATGATACTGCAATTGAGCAGTATGTAAAGGATATTACGCATCCCATGATTGAACGTCTGAAAGAGAAGGATGATTCGCTGGATGGTTTCCTGGACAAAATGGAACAGCTGTTTATTCAAACAGATGGAAAGGAAAAGTACCATCATTTTTTTCATAAAAAGGAGAATCACGATCTTCAGATGCTTATGTCGGTTAAGCTGTGTGAGACCATTGAACCGTATATGGAGGAAAAGCTGCGGGAGATGAATGAAAATGGAATCGCAAGGGTTGGGAATATACCGCTGACAGCGTCATACATGCTCTTTGGCGCAGTTCCTGTCCTGGAGAACGACGGATTGTCAACGGCTGAGAAAGCGTTGGGCATCCGCATGATTATGAAAAGTATTTTAGAAGCGTAAGCGCGCTTGGAATGGTAAATAGGACGGCAGATAAGAGAAGGATTCCCGTTGCCGGTGTTTCGGGAATTTCTTTTTTTAAATAATGAATGAACAATGTTCACTTAATCAAGGAGGAAGAAATATGTTACATTATGCACTGATAACAGGGGCAACCAGCGGTCTGGGGCTGGCTTATGCCAAGTGGTTCGCAGGAAAAGGATATGATTTAATCATGACCGGCAGGAGAAAAGAAGTGATTGAAAGGAGAGCTCAGGAAATCAGGGATAAGTTTGCATGTAAGGTAATTGTGATACTGGTAGATCTTGCTCAGGAGGACGGGGTAAGAAAGCTGCTTGCATCATTAGAGGGAAGGGAGATTCATGTACTGGTGAATAATGCGTGCTTTGGTTTCAGAACCTCATTTAGTGATACGGATATAGATGGATTGAGGCGTCTTATTTATCTTCAGACAATTGCTGTGGCAGAAATCACCCATTATGTCCTGAGAGGAATGAAAGAGAGAAATAAAGGCATTATCATCAATATTTCGTCGGACGGGGCATTTGCAGTGGTGCCCGGCAATGTCACCTATGCCGCTGCAAAACGCTTCATCGTCACATTGACTGAAGGGCTTCACATGGAACTCATGGGCACGGAAATCCGGGTTCAGGCCGTGTGTCCGGGCTTTGTGGATACGGATTTTCACGAAAATAACGGAATGTATGTGGATAAGACGAGAAAGGGCATGTTTGGATTCCGTCAGCCTGGGGAGGTAGTGGATGAGGCCATGAAGGAGTTTGAAAAAGGAAGTATTGTCTGTGTACCTGATAAGGCCGGAAAACTTGTGAAGGCCATGGCGGAGTATATGCCAAAAAAGATGTATTACCGGTTTGCAGATGATTTTGTGAATAAGAATATCCGGAAGAACTGACAGTCACAAATGCCGGCAGAAGATCTGCTAAGAACAGAGAACCTTTTAGAACAGAAAAACTTTTAGAACAGAAGACCTTTTTAAAACAGAAAACCTTTTTAAACAGAAAACCCAATAAAACAAGCAGAAAAACCAATAAAACAAACTTATGAAAAGGCGCCCATTACAGCTGACTGCCAGCGGTTATGGGCGCCTTTTGCGTGGAAACCATCTTAAATAATAAATTTGAATTTGTCCCCAATGCAGAGCTGGCGGCAGAGGTTCGTAATCGTGTTATCCACATCGTGTATAACGCTTTCTATCCTCAAAAGGGGGTACCCGCTTGAAATCCCCAGGGCTTTGGCTTCTTTTGAGGTGGCGAAAACGATGTCCAGGGTTTTTTGGGAATGGTCTAAAATTATATTATGTTTTTTCAGAATCTCATACAGGGAACTGTCGTTTAAATTTTCGCTGAATAAAAAGGAAAAAGACTCAGGAAATTTATTCAGCTCTAACTGGACCGGTTTTCCGTCAGCATACCGTATTCGCTCTAATACCAGTATCTTTTCGTCCTTGTCTAAGGACATCAGCTCCATCTCTTTTTCAGTGGGATCCTCCAGGGCTATTTTCGTGATCTTGGCACCGGGGGATGCATTCATCATCCGGCACATGTCGGTGAAGCTTAAAACCCCATTGGTGATACCCCGCTGAATCTTTTTTTCTGCGACAAATGTTCCCTTCCCGGATTTGCGGTAAAGATAACCTAATTCAGATAGTCCGGCCAGAGCTTTCCTGACCGTGACACGGCTTACATTATATGTTTCGCTTAATTCGTTCTCCGTGGGAAGCCGGCTTCCGGCAGGCCGCTCGCCGGTTTCTATCTCTTTCTGCAGCTTTTCCTCCAGTTGCTTGTATAGAGGGGTAGCAATTGTATTATTTAGTTCCATATATATCCTCCGCGTTACCCTTAAGTTATAATACTCAATTATATTATAATACAAATTGGACTCATTGTATATAATTGCGAAAAATTAAATTTGTTATTGACAATAAGTATTATATTGTATTATCATAAATATAGAAACAATTAAAAACAATATGCAAAGGAGATTTGAGACAATGGCATACTTTGGCGCGGATATCAAAAATATTATTGCTGAAATTTTGGAAGCGAAGAAATCAAAGGGCGGGGTAAAGAACCTGTATTTTGTGGGATGCGGAGGGTCGCTGGGAGCTCTTTATCCGGCTAAGACATTTATGGAGAAGGAGTGTGCTTCCATAAAATCCGCCTGGATTAACAGCAATGAATTCGTTCACAGCACCCCCAGGGACTTTGGGGAAAATTCCATCATCTGCCTGGCATGTCACAAAGGCAATACACCGGAAACCATTGAGGCAGCAAAGTTGGGAAAAGAAAAGGGAGCTGCTGTCATTGTTCTGACCTGGCTTGAGGAATCGGAAATCATAGAATTTGGCGACTATATCATCCGTTATGCGTTTGACGCCAGCCCGGACCATCTTAAAGGCGATATTGACTATGCAGGGGAGAAAACCATATGTGCTCTTTTGGTGGCGGTTGAACTGACTGCGCAGACAGAAGGCTATGAAAACTATGACAAGTTCCAGGAGGGCCTGGGCATGATTAGTAATATCATTAAGAATGCACGTGCCCATGTTGCAGAGAGAGCCCTGGAGTTTGCCGAAACGTATAAAAACGATCCTGTAATCTATACCATGGGAAGCGGGGCTGCTTACGGCGCTGCCTATATGGAGAGCATCTGTATTTTCATGGAAATGCAGTGGCTGGATTCCAGCAGCATCCATACCGGAGAGTATTTCCACGGTCCGTTTGAGATAACAGATGCAAACCGTCCGTTTATGATTCAGATTTCGGAGGGCTCCACCCGTCCGCTGGATGAACGGGCCTTAAAGTTCCTTCGTACCTATGCAAAAAGGATTGAAGTCCTGGACGCAAAGGAGCTGGGCCTTTCTACCATTGATGCTTCTGTGGTGGATTATTTTAACCACTCCCTGTTTAATAACGTATATCCAATCTACAACCACGCCCTTGCAGAAAAGCGTGAGCATCCCCTTGTGACACGCCGCTACATGTGGAAAGTGGAGTATTAAGCTACAGCGAAAAAACGATAAGACATTCATTCCCGCGAAGGCAGCGTGCCGGAGTATTTTTTAATACGCTTTAAGCCGTATACGGCCCGGATCTCTGCCCGCGGGGCCCAAACCCCGCAGCGTACTGCGGGGTATTTTGCTATACATGGAGGAAAATGTATGAAAATTTCTCAGCTCTGCGCAGCAAATTACCATTACAAACGATATACGCTGGATTACTTTCTGGAATCCGCAAACCGTCTGGGATACCAGTCTGTTGAACTGTGGGCTTCCGGGCCTCATCTGCATCTGGAGGATTTTGATGGGGGACGTCTGCATGAATTAAACAGGACCATAAAGGACCATCACCTGAAGATTGCCTGTTTTACGCCTGAGCAATGTGTCTATCCCATCAGTGTCTCCCATCCGGATAAGAGATACCGTGACAGGACCGTGGATTTCTTTCAAAGGCACATAGAGACGGCGGTGTGCCTGGATTGCAGCTGCATGGTGGTATCCACCGGGTTTGCCTATCTGGATGTGGATGGGGAAGATGCCTTTAAATGGGCTGCGGATTCATTTTCGCAAATCTGCCGGAAAGCGGAAAGGGAGGGTGTTACCCTGGCTCTGGAACCATTCACAAAATACACCACTCATATCTGCAATGAGGCAAGCCAGCTCCTTCGCCTGCTGCGCACGGTGGGTAGTCCGGCCCTCAAAGGCCTTGGGGATACAGATGTGATTGCCACCACGGGAGTGGATACATTTGAAACATTCATCGGAATTCTGGGAAGGGAGAACCTGGCTCATGTACATTTCGTGGACGGAAATCCCGGCGGGCACCTGGTTCCGGGAGATGGAAACCTGAATCTGGACCAGGCGCTTCATACCCTGGAAGCCTTTGACTACAAGGGGTATCTGGGACTGGAAATACTGGACAGGAGATATGTCATGAATCCGGAAGATGCCATGAGAAGGGCGCTTGCATGGTATTCAGAGCGCATAGGATAAGGGCCTGATGATGGAGGACGCGAAAAAACGGCGGCAGACAAATGGCTAGGGGATAAATGTATTTAAATGTATTTGTAATGGTGATACATTTGATGCGGGCTTGATTGTATGATATGCACAAAAATAATTCTAAAAACTGTGTATTATATATAAAATGATAAATAGCAATTGACAAATCTATTAAATGAATATACTATTGTATTAGA